>Ga0222713_10002205_pt1 | contig 20980 bp, 18 predicted proteins | sample C33_649DmetaG_FD_165061 | JGI IMG/M metagenome (GOLD analysis project Ga0222713, IMG submission 165061) | Estuarine water microbial communities from San Francisco Bay, California, United States - C33_649D | ecosystem: Environmental > Aquatic > Marine > Unclassified | place: USA: California...
CAATTTCAACAGCGCATTGCCCAAACTGAAGCTGGCGAGTTGGCTGATGGAATCGCCTTGAGCTGCCACTTTGCGCAACCAAGGCAAACATTCGGTGTAAGAGCCAGATTTGTACAAGGAATAGCCCACCTCGTATTGTTCGGCGGTATTCATCTCTTCGGGTTTTGCATCGGCTGCCAAAAATGCTTCGGCCGCTTTTGGGTAATTCTGCAATCGATACTGGCATTTGGCACGCAACAGTTCCAATTCTTGTTGATTCACCCCTTTCTGAGGTTTGTCGAGCTCAGCCAAGGAGGCTGCATAGTTGTCGAGTTGATAGTAAACCTGGGCGATGTAAAAGGAAACGCGGGCATAACCCAAATCGCGAACCGTCTTGAAGGCCTCGATGGCTTCGTTGTAATGCTGGTTGCGCAATTCGGCATAGGCGTAATAATAGTGGGCCAAATCGCGGTATTCTCCTTCTTTTTGGGTCAAGGGTTTAAAGCCTTCAGCGGCTTTATCGTATTCTGAATTGTTCAGGTAGCAATTGGCCCGGCGAAACAAGAAACGATCGCGATCAGCGGGCGTCAATGCGGCCAAATCCACATCCTTGTAGTAACGCAGAGCCGAGCGGTAGCGAGGCTTTTCATACTCGTAATCGCCCAATGCCAAATTGGCTTCGTTGGACTGAATGGATCCCGGATGCCGCTCCAGGTATTGCAGCAAGGTCACTTCTCCATCGACATGGCTCGCCTTCAATTTGGCAAGGGCCAGGTAGAATTCAGCCTCATCACGGCGCGCAACGGCTTGGTCAGACCCCAAGTAATGTTCAAACTGAGCGATGCATGCATTGTAGCGACCTTCTTGGTACAATTCCATGCCTCGGTCCAGGAACATCCCGGGCACCCTATTCACTGCGTGTTGCTGCCCGTAGGCCATGCTGCTGGCTAATGCCAAAACGGAAAGGAAAGCAATCCTCATGCTTCAAATCTACCTCACGCGCACGCGAGAATGGGTTTGCGTTATGCACCGCTATTGGCAGTGAATCCTGCAGTATACAATGCGCTTAGGAGCCCAATTCCAAACCCAACAATTCAGCCAAATTTCGGGCATTGGTTGCGTTGTCAAAATCGCGGGAAAGCCGCTCCCGGCGAAGGCTTAGATGAGCCTCCTCAAAAGGCACCTTCCACAGGTTTTCAATGGTCTGCACCAAAGCTTGTGCATCTCGGCCTGTATGGCACAAATCTCCCAAACCGGTATCGTCGATCATAGGGCCGTTGACCACACAGTGTCGACCCCGGTGCAACGAATTGAGCAACTTCAACTTAATGCCCGTAGACTGAAAGGTAACCAGGGCATTAACCTGAGCCGAAGCTACCAAATCCAAGACCTCTTGAGCCCCAATGTTGGCTTTCAATTCGATGTGATCGTGGGCTTGAACCGCCGTTTGCAATTCAGACGAAGGATGATTCCCGGCCACCACACAAGGAACCGATAATTTCGAGAAAACTTCCCGAACCAGATACAAGGCGGCCCGGTTGTTTTCAGGCACGGCTAAATTGCCATGGTACAACACAAAGTCACCGCAACCCAAGGGGCTTTGCACATCGTGGTTGGGGTGAAAAGCCGGGATGTAACTGGTCTTTCCATATTGATCCTCAAAGTATTGAGTCTCGATGGGAGAAATCGCCGCAATGGCTTGAGCGTGTTTCAGAATAGACTCCCAGGCCTTTAATCGCTCAGACTCAATGCGAAAAAAATACTTCTTGAAAAAAGAGTTTTCGGCCTCTTCCAAGGCGCTGTAGTAGTGATGTTCCACGTTGTGGGCGCGCACCACTTTGACTCGCTGTTTGAGATCGAAGTGATTGAGAAAAAACGTACTGTGAAGGCCTTCGAACAAGACCGGGTACTTGTCTCGACGCAGTCGATACAAAAGGCGCTCATCATCACGGGTAATGACCACGTAAGGCAGGTCTCCCAAAAATGGATTCTTGAATCGGCGGCGCTCGTAGTAATAGACCTTTTTGCACAAAGATTCCAGCTCTGGCGAAGCCGTTTTTCCATCGTACAAGAACACATGCAGAATGACCTCTGCACCTAATTCCACTAGCGCCTTGAGTTTAAAGTACATGTCCATCGACCCCCCGTAATTGGGCGGAAAAGGCCGGTCGAAACACACAATATGGACCCCGTTCTTAGTCATGATTCAAGGGCAAAACCCTGCTCCAAATCTCGGCCAATTTGGCCGATTCTTGTTGCCAAGTCCAAACTTTCGCTGCCGATAAACACTGTTCGTGCAGATGTCGATGCAAGCCATCATCGCTCAACAATCGGCGAGCCGAGGCCTCTATTTCATCGGGATTGGCCTGCAACAAGAGCCCTACTTCGAATTCCTCTACCAAGGCCCGATACTCGGGAAAATCATTGATCAGCGAAGGCAAACCCGCCTGCACGTAATCAAAAAACTTGTTGTTCAGCGAGAGGTAATAACTCAATCCCAAATTCTCACTCACGTTGAAACCCAGGTAGGCTCGGCGTGTCCAAGCAGGGAGCTCATTCGGGCGCACAAAGCCCACAAATTCCACTTTTGAGCCCAGTTCACGGTCGGCCACTTGCTGGCGCAGGGAATCAGACAAATCGCCTTCCCCCACCAGAACCAAGCGGGTAGGCAGCTCCATCATGGACTGAAGCAGAGGCTCCAGCCCCCGACCCTCGTTCAAGGCCCCTTGATACAAAATGAAACGATCAGCATCGGGCTCATAGGCCGGTTCCCCAACTCGAACAGGGGCATTGCGCACGACATTCACGGGCCGTTTGTGCAGTTCTTGAAAATGCGCAGCGATCGCTGAACCCACCGTATAGGCTGCATCAAAGCGCTTGAAAACGCGATTTTCTACCTGCTGCCAAATCGCTTGAACACGGGGCCTTCTGACCACTTCGGGCACATGAGGAAACAACTCGTGAGCGTCATAGACATAGGGCTTTCGCTTCAGGCGCGCCAAGGCCATGGCCGCAGGCGCGGTATCGAGGTCAACCCCGCAAAGGGCATCGAACGAAAGGAACAAGCCTTGGAGCCAAAGACGAAAATTCAGTTCCACATAAAACAGCTTGCCTGAATCAAAAAGAAGGCGCAGCCGCTTTTGTGAGTAGGGCTTGGAAGCCAAGGCGGGCGAATGGGCACGGCGTCGGCCCAGCATCGTCACTTCGTAGCCTAAGCGGTGCCAAGCTTCGGCCATTTTGGCCATGCGCTGGTCGTATACCAAATCGTTGGAAAGGAGAACCAGTATACGCGGCATCAGTTGGGTGGGTTTAGAGGCGGCGTTTGGCCGTCGACCAAAAATAACCCTTGGCCTTGGCTTTCCCCAATCCAGGCTTGTTGCAATCCTTTTTTTACCCATTTGGACAACAGTGCCGCATCAAGACCGGGCATGCGTTCCAACAAATTTTGACGGGTGCAAGCCCCTTTTTCGAGTTCGGTGCAAAATTTCGACCAGGCTTGTTCCCGCTTTGATTTCAGGCAGGTGTCGCAGCGCCCGCAGTGCGCCGCACCCGCAGACTCCCCTACGAAATATCGCTGCCAAAATTGGGCTCGGCACCGCTCGGCTTCAGCGTATGATTGCAGTTGATCAACGGCTTCCAGGCGGCGCTTTTTCAACAGCTCCAGCGAGGCCATATCCCAGCGGGGTGAATCATGGCGGTCTTCCAACAAATAGGCCTGCCAGCCTCCCTGGGCGGGTTGGTATTCCAACACTCCTCGCGCTTGCAAACGCTGTAGCTGAGCCACAAATTCGGCTTCTGAACAAGCGGCTTTTCGGCACATGTACGATTCGCGCAAGGTTTGATCAGACTGAAACAGCCCTGGCAAATTGCGCATCAAAGCATCGAGCACATCTTCAAAATCGGGGTTCAGGATTTTGAATTCATATACCGAATCTGCCTTCATTTTCATGCGCAGTACAGAGCCTATGCTTCCCGACTCAGACAAGGTCCAAACCCCCAAATTCTCGAGCAGTTTCAAGCCATGAAACGACTCGTATGAGGCTAAATTGTATGTTTTACATAGGGCTTCTAAGTCGATGGAAATGCGCTGATCAGCGCCTCTTCCAGGCAACACCGATGCCGCATTCAGAGCTGCGTTGTACAATCGTCTCAGTGCTTTTTCAGGCAAAAACTGCCGTTCAATGAGTTTGCGCCGGTATTGAAAATCAGCGCTCATGTAAAGCAACAAGCAGTCAGAGGAATCTCCATCTCGCCCAGCCCTTCCTGCCTCTTGGTAGTAATCTTCAGGGCATGCCGGAGGAGCCAAATGCACCACCAAGCGCACATTGGGCTTATCGACACCCATTCCAAAAGCATTGGTGCATACCATGATGGGAGACGTGCCGTTCATGAACCGCTTTTGTCGCTGGCTGCGCTCGGCATGGCTCAACCCTGCGTGGTAAAATTGGGCAGGCATCTGATTTTCGACCAAAAAAGCAGCGGTTTCTTGCACCTCCTTGCGGGTGGCACCGAAGAGCAAAACGGCCGCATCAGACTGGGGAAAACCCAGGGTCTTCAGCTCGGCCAGCACCTCTTGCCAGCGATTCTCGGTTTCCAAAACCCGAAAACGCAGGTTGGGTCTGGCAAAATCTCCTTGGAAAACACGCGGCGAATGGAGTTGAAGGCCCTGGCTGATTTCTTCCTGAATCCAGGTAGGTGCAGAGGCCGTAAAGGCCGTCATGGGAATGGACAGCCCCAATTCGCTTCGCAACTCGTGTATGCGTTTGTACGAGGGCCGAAAATCTTGCCCCCACATCGACAGGCAATGGGCTTCGTCGACCACCAGCAGGGACAGCTTCAATTGCGGCAGGTATTCTCGAAAAGCCACAGAAAGCAACCGCTCTGGCGCCAAATACAAAAAAGAATAATGCCCCCGAAGGGCATTCTCCATCTCAATTTTTTGCTGTTTCCAATCCATACCGCTGTGCAAGCACAAGGCGCGAATGTTCCTTTTCTTGAGCTGCTCCACTTGATCTTTCATCAGAGCAATCAAAGGGGAAACCACCAAGGTCAAACCCGAAAGCATCAGACCGGGAACTTGAAAACAAATGCTTTTTCCTCCACCTGTAGGCAACAAAGCCAAGGTATCGTTGCCATCGAGAATGGAAGAAACGATCGGCCATTGATCAGGTCGAAATTCGGCATAGCCCCAGTGCTGCTTCAGCAGGGAAAGGGCCTCCTTTTTCTTCGCTTCTTCTGATGCAAAAGCCATGGTTACGAAGTAACGACACGGCCGTCCAAAAGACGAATTTCCCGGTCACAAACCCGGGCCCATTCTTGGTTGTGGGTCACAACCACAAAGGTTTGATTGAAATCTTTTCGCAGTTTCTGAAAAGACTCGTGCACTTTTTGTGCATTTTCAGAATCCAAATTCCCGCTGGGCTCATCGGCAAAAATCACCGAGGGCTTATTCACCAAGGCCCGCGCAATGGAAACGCGTTGCTGCTCTCCACCTGACAAAGCCTGAGGCTTGTGGTTCATGCGCTCGCTCAAACCCAAATAATCCAACCAATGACTGGCCTTGAGTTTGGCTTCTTTCCAAGAAGCGCCTCCTATGAGCGCGGGAATGCAGGCGTTCTCCAAGGCCGTAAATTCAGGCAGCAATTGGTGAAACTGGAATACAAACCCCAAATCTTGGTTGCGAAAGGCCGCGCGCTGCTTCTCGTTCATCGAAGACAACGATTTTCCCGCAATTTGCACGCTTCCAGAATCGGGAGAGTCTAACCCGCCGAGGATGTGCAAGAGGGTACTTTTACCCGCTCCACTTTGCCCCGTTATGGCCACAAGCTCCCCTTCTGCGATGGAGAGAGACAGCCCTTTGAGAACCGAAACGGTGCCGTAGCTTTTCTGTATTTCGCGGCAATCGATCACAACGCTTGATGAACGGACCAAAGTTAGTTAATTTTGCCCCCGCATTGTAGCCACCTGATGAACATTCACGAGTACCAAGCCAAAGAGATTTTGAAAAGTTTCGGCGTAGCCGTCCAAAACGGTTTTGTAGCCGAAACCCCTGAAGAAGCCCTAGCCGCTGCCGAGCGCGTCAAAAACGAATACGACAGCTCTTGGTGCGTCGTGAAGGCTCAAATTCACGCCGGTGGCCGTGGAAAAGGCAAAATCGTAGGCAGTGAGCAGCGCGGGGTTCAAGTAGCCAAAAGCGCCGAACAAGCCGCTGAAATTGCCAAGAATTTGCTTGGAAACACCTTGGTCACCATTCAAACGGGCCCTAGCGGCAAATTGGTGAACAAAGTACTGGTGGCCCAAGATGTCTTCTACCCAGGCCCCAACGAGCCCAAAGAATACTACATGAGCGTTTTGTTGGACCGTGCGACCAAGCAAAATGTCATCATCTACACCACTGAAGGCGGTATGGATATTGAAGAGGTAGCCGAGCACAGCCCCGAGAAAATCCACAAGGAATGGATTGACCCCGCCTTAGGTTTGCAGGCGTTCCAGGCGCGTAAAATCGCTTTTAACTTGGGCTTAGAGGGAACCGCCTTCAAGGAAATGGTCAAATTCGTTTCAGCTTTGTACAAAGCCTACGATTCGACCGATTCAGCCATGTTCGAAATCAACCCCGTACTGAAGACCAGCGACGATAAAATCATCGCCGTTGATGCCAAAGTGAGCTTGGACGACAACGCCCTGTTCCGCCACAAGGATTATGCAGCCTTGCGCGATTTGAGCGAAGAAGATCCCACCGAAGTGGAAGCCGGTGAATACAATCTGAACTATGTAAAACTAGATGGAAACGTCGGTTGCATGGTGAACGGCGCAGGCCTGGCCATGGCCACCATGGACATCATCAAATTGTCAGGTGGTGAACCTGCCAACTTCTTGGACGTAGGAGGCACAGCCAATGCTGAAACCGTAGAAGCTGGTTTTCGCATCATCATGAGCGACCCTCACGTGAAGGCCATCTTGATCAACATTTTCGGCGGTATCGTGCGTTGCGACCGCGTAGCCAACGGTGTAGTAGAAGCCTATCGCAAGATTGGTGACATTCAAATCCCCATCATCGTTCGCTTGCAGGGAACCAATGCCGAAGAAGCCAAAAAGATCATCGACGAGAGCGGTTTGCAGGTATTCTCTGCCATTGCCTTGAAAGAGGCGGCCGAACTGGTAGAAAAGGTACTGAAGGGCTAATTGTCCAACGCAGGGGCCAGTTTTGCTTCTGTGGAGAGCGCCTAAGGGTTTTGTACGAATTTTGCTAGCTACATGGGCGTGCGCAATTTGGGCTTATTGTGGATATTGGGGTGGCTCTATATAGCTCCCCTTTCAGCTCATTCTTTTCAAGGAACAGGCACGCGCGACAGCACGGCCGAACGCATCAAGGAATACGGCGCTGACGCTGGATTCAATTTTTCGATTTCCAACACAAGTCCCAATTGGACCGGTGGAGCCAACAACAACATCAACGTTAGCGGTTTCATTCGCGCCAAGTACAACCTCACTCGCGCCAAGACCAGTTGGGACAACAACCTGAATCTCAACGTAGGAAGCATAGCCTCTCGACGCATCGACAACTTTGGCAATCGCTATTGGAGCAACAAGAAGAGCTTGGACAACTTGTTCATAGATAGCAAATTCGGCCATAGCTTCAGAAACATAGACCTGCTCACCTCTTACGGTGGCTTCAACCTGCAGACCCAACTGCTTCCGGGCTATACCTATTCGCAAGACCCATTGGGACGCGATGTCTCTCGTTTGACCTCTAGCTTCATGAGCGTGGGGCAGATCCAAATGGCCGTGGGGCTGGAATTAAAACCCTTCACGAATTACTTTCTGCGTTTGGGTTATTTCACCTCGAAGCAGTCCTATGTGCTCAACCAGAATCTTTATGCCTTGCGCAACACCGATCAAATTGCTCGGGTGAGCAAAGGGGAATACATCGACAATCAACTGGGGGTTCAGGTGCAAATGGGATATGAGTTCAGTTTTGGCCCGAATCAGCAGTATAAAAGCAAAATCAACTATTTGGGTTTTGCCCCCTTTGTCAGCCCAGAACCCACCCTGGATAGCCGTATCGACTTTGGCTTGAGCGCTGAAATCAGCAAACACATTCAAGCGAATTATACGCTGATCTCCATTTATGACCAAGACCTATTCCCCAAGGGAGAAAGTGCCTGGATGAATTCTTGGGTCTTGGGAATTGGGTACATTCACCAATGGTGAGCCATCGCCATGCGTCGCATCAAGCTTGCATGGGAACTTCCATGAGCAACACGCGAGCGCCGCTGAAAGCTTCAAATTCAATCGATCCCAACTCGCTCAACCCCAAGGCATCGCGACGCGCCAAATCTCGATCTGCGCAGCGCATTTCACCCTCCAACACAAAGATGTACACGCCATTGCCCGGCTTCTGAAGGCGGTACTCCCCTTGGGTGTGCTCGGTGAATTCCCCCATGCTGAACCAAGCATCTTGGTGAATCCACACCCCCGGACCTTGGGGATCAGGGGTCAATACAAAACCCAACTCATTCTTCTTCAACACGTCAGAAATAGCCTTTTGGTCGTAACGCGGGGAGAGGTTACGCTGCCTTGGAAAAACCCAGATTTGCAGAAACCGCACATCGCGATCGGCATTGGGGTTGTACTCTGAATGGGTAATTCCTGTACCGGCACTCAACACTTGAATGTCGCCTTGGCGAATCAGCGCTTTGTTCCCCATAGAGTCTTGGTGCTCCAAATCGCCGCTCAGGGGAATGCTGATGATCTCCATGTTGTCATGCGGATGCGTACCAAAGCCCATGCCCGGCGCCACCCAATCGTCATTCAATACACGCAAAGCCCCAAAATGCATGCGCTCGGGGTTGTAATACCCGGCAAAGCTGAAGCTGTGGTAACTTTCCAACCACCCGTGTCGAGCGTGTCCCCGGCTCTGGGCCGCATAAAAAATGGATTTCATGCCGCAAAGGTAGGGCGGCTACTCCCGGCTCATCTTGACTTACATCAAAAAGCTTTTAGGCTTCTACCTTGAACTCACTGGTGGTGTGAAATACGATCGATTCGTACTTCTCTTGGGCCATGCGTAAAATGAAGGCTGTTTCAGCCAAGAACACAGGGTTGCCATCTTTATCGTAGGCTATGTTGTTGCTGCGGTACTTCATGAAGTCAGCCAAATCGGCTGCGGGGCCGCTCATCCAACAGGCTTTGTGAATGGCGCGGGTCTCGAATCGACACTTGGCTCCGTATTCGTGTTCGAGGCGGTATTGCAACACCTCGAATTGAAGTTCCCCTACCGTACCCACAAACTTTCGGCTACCCGGCTCTTGAACAAACAAAGAAGCCAAGCCCTCATCGGTCAATTGTTCGATTCCCTTTTCCAGCTGTTTGCTCTTCATGGGATCCAGGTTGATCAATTCCTTGAAGATTTCGGGTGAAAAACTGGGAATTCCCTTGAATTGAAGCTTCTCCCCTTCGGTCAAGGTGTCGCCAATCTTGAAGTTACCCGTATCGTACAATCCCACTACATCGCCTGGGTATGCATCGTCCATCACTTCTTTGCTATCGGCCAAAAACAAATAGGGGTTGGCGAATTTGAAATTCTTTCCCAAGCGGGTATGGGCATAGGGCTTTCCACGTTCGAAACGACCGCTGCAAATGCGCAGAAAGGCAATTCGGTCTCGGTGGCGCGGATCCAGGTTTGCGTGAATTTTGAAGACAAAACCCGTGAATTTGACTTCTTCCGGGGCCACATCGCGCAAATTGGTAGGGCGCGCCAGGGGATTGGGGGCCAACTCCACAAAGGTGTCGAGCAGTTCCTGAACCCCGAAGTTATTCAAAGCCGAACCAAAGAAAACCGGGGCCACATCAGCCGCCAAGTAATCGCTCTTATCCAAGGCGCCGTATACGCCATCGACCAATTCCACATCTTCGCGTAGCTTGGAAGCGTCTCGCTCGTTCAAATAAGAATCCAATTGCGGATCTTCAATGCCCTTGATCGAAACCACGTCATCTGCCTTCTTGGTCTTGCTGCTTTCAAACAAATTCAAACTCTGTTCAGCCAACAAATACACTCCCTTGAAATCACGGCCGCCGTTGATGGGCCAACTCATGGGGTGAACTTTGATGTTGAGTTTTTCTTCTACCTCTTCCAGCAACTCATAAGGATCTTTACCGTCCCGGTCCATCTTGTTGATGAAAACAATGACCGGCGTCTTGCGCATGCGGCAGACCTCCATGAGTCGTTCGGTTTGTTCCTCGACCCCTTTGACGCAATCGATCACCAGAATCACGCTATCTACAGCCGTCAGGGTGCGATAGGTATCTTCGGCGAAGTCTTTGTGACCCGGGGTATCCAAGATGTTGACCCATTTGCCCTTGTAAGGAAAGGTCATCACCGAAGTCGCTACCGAAATTCCACGCTGCTTCTCAATTTCCATGAAGTCAGAGGCAGCCGTTTTGGTGATTTTGTTCGACTTAACAGCACCCGCCGTCTGGATTTGACCTCCAAAAAGCAGGAACTTTTCGGTAAGCGTTGTTTTACCCGCATCAGGGTGAGAAATGATGGCAAAGGTTTTGCGTTTGGAAATTTCGTTTTCGTAGGCCATGGGTCACGCCCTTTTCGCTCGAGACTTGCAAAAAGCGCAATTCTTGCTGCGAAAAAGTTTTGCAAAAGTAGCAAACCTACCGGGCTATCAGGGCCGTTTTACGCAAAAGTCGCAGAAAATAAAAGGGGTTCGTGGCCTTAATCCGGCCTTTTTGGCCGAAATTCGCGCAATTTTTTAGTACACATGAGCATTCGCAACATCGCCATTATCGCCCACGTAGACCACGGAAAGACCACCTTGGTAGACAAAATGCTGCACCAAGCGCGCCTTTTTCGTGACAATCAGGAGGTAGGGGAATTGATCCTCGACAACAATGATTTGGAGCGTGAACGCGGCATTACCATTCTGGCCAAAAACGTATCGGTCGACTGGAAAGGCACCAAAATCAACATCATAGACACCCCTGGCCACGCCGACTTTGGCGGGGAGGTAGAGCGAGTGTTGAACATGGCTGATGGCGTTTTGCTGTTGGTTGACGCTTTTGAAGGCCCCATGCCCCAAACCCGCTTTGTACTGCAAAAGGCGCTGGAATTGGGTAAAAAAGCCATTGTCGTCATCAATAAAGTAGACAAGCCCAATTGCGACCCTGATCGCACCCATGATGATATTTTCGACCTCTTCTTCAACTTGGGCGCCAACGAAGATCAGCTGGATTTCACCACCATCTATGGCTCTGGCAAGCAAGGCTGGTTTGGACCCGAGTGGAACAAACCCACTGAAGACCTCACTTTCTTGATGGATACCATTTTGGAAGTGGTTCCCGAACCCGAAGTGAGCGAAGGCACCATTCAGCTGCAGGTAACCAGCTTGGATTACAGCAGCTTCACCGGCCGAATTGCAGTAGGTCGTTTGAAGCGAGGGGAACTGAAAGTGGGCATGCCCGTTTCGTTGGTCAAGCGGGATGGAAAGGTTGAAAAACACCGCATCAAGGAATTGTACACCTTCAGCGGTTTGGGCAAACAAAAGGTAGAGCACGTAGTAGCCGGCGACATTTGCGCCATTACGGGTTTGGAGAACTTCGAAATTGGCGACACGGTAGCTGACATTGAAAAGCCCGAAGCATTGCCTGTTTTGAAAATTGATGAACCTACGATGAGCATGCTCTTTGCCATCAACAACTCCCCTTTCTTTGGCAAGGAAGGCAAATTCGTAACCTCTCAGCGCATTCGCGACCGCCTCAACAAGGAAACCGAGAAAAACTTGGCTCTGCGCGTTCAAGAAACTGCTTCAGCTGACCAATTCTTGGTATTTGGACGCGGAGTCATGCACTTGGGTGTATTGGTAGAGACCATGCGCCGTGAAGGGTATGAATTGCAAGTGGGCCAACCCCGAGTGATCATGAAAGAAATCGACGGGAACACCTGCGAGCCCATCGAGGTTCTCACCGTTGACGTCCCGGACCAACACAGTGGTAAGGTGATTGAATACGTGAGCCAGCGCAAAGGGGAAATGACCAGCATGCAACCCAAAGGTGACATGGTGCGCGTTGAATTCGAAATTCCTTCCCGCGGATTGATGGGCTTGCGCAACAACCTATTGACTGCCACCCAGGGTGAAGCCATCATGGCCCACCGATTCAAGGCCTACGAACCCTATAAAGGCGAAATGCCCGGTCGCATCAACGGCGTATTGATCAACAAAGAAGCCGGTAGCACCACGGCCTATTCCATGGACAAGCTCAAGGATCGAGGCACTTTCTTCTTGGAGCCCGGCGTGGACGTGTACATGGGTCAAATCATCGGTGAACACATCAAACCCGGCGATTTGGTCGTCAACATCACCACCGGCAAGCAGCTGACCAACTTCCGCGCTGCGGGTAAGGACGACAACTCGGCCCTGCCCCCTCCCCATGAATTCACCTTGGAAGAAGCCATGGAATACATTCAGGCTGACGAATACATAGAGGTAACTCCCGAGAGTTTGCGCCTGCGTAAAGTCTTTTTGAACGAACATGACCGCAAGCGGGCCGCAAACGCCAAGTTGGCACAAGAGGCCTAAACGGGAAAGTATTATCTTCGCATTCAATTCCTCTCATGAAATTTGATATCGTTGTTATCGGAAGCGGACCTGGAGGCTACGTAGCCGCCATACGCGCTTCGCAATTGGGCAAGAAAGTTGCCATCATCGAAAAAGCTGAACTGGGCGGTGTATGCTTGAACTGGGGTTGTATCCCTACGAAAGCCCTACTCAAATCAGCTCAAGTTTTTGATTATATCAACCACGCTGCCGATTACGGAATCAGCGTTAGCGGGCACAAAGCCGATTTTGACGGCATGGTAAAGCGCAGCCGCGACGTGGCAGCAGGCATGAGCAAAGGCGTTACCTTCTTGTTGAAAAAGAACAAGGTAGAAGTCATTGCTGGAGCGGCTAAGTTGGCTGGCAAAGGCAAAATTCAGGTAACAGCAGCCGATGGTTCCACTTCAACGATTGAGTCTGACCACATCATATTGGCTACCGGCGCTCGTTCTCGCGAATTGCCCAATGTTAAAATTGACGGCACTCACGTCATCGGTTACCGCGAAGCCATGGTTCTGCCCAAGCAGCCCAAGGAAATGGTGATCATCGGCAGCGGAGCCATTGGCATGGAGTTCGCCTACTTCTATTCCAGCATTGGAACCAAAGTGACCATTGTAGAATTCATGGACCGCATTCTTCCCATCGAAGACGAAGAAGTGAGCCGCGCCATGCAATTGACCTACAAGAAGCGCGGCATTGAAATCATGACCAAGAGCAGCGTTGAAAAGGTTGACATCAAGAAAGATCGTTGCCACGTGACGGTGAAAACTGCCGCTGGAGAACAGCAATTGGAATGCGACATCGTTTTGAGCGCAGCCGGTGTTCAAACCAACTTGGAAAACCTCGGTTTGGACGAGATGGGCATTAAGCACGACAAGGGCAAGGTTCAAGTCGATGAATTCTACCGCACCACAGCTCCTGGCGTATATGCCATTGGCGATATCGTACCCGGTCCCGCTTTGGCTCACGTAGCCAGCGCAGAAGGCATCATTTGCGTGGAAGCCATCTGTGGCCACCACCCTGAGCCTTTGAATTACGGCAACATCCCGGGCTGTACCTATACCCACCCCGAAGTAGCCAGCGTAGGTTTGACCGAAGCTCAAGCCAAAGAAAAAGGCTTGGACATCATGGTGGGCAAGTTCCCCTTCAGCGCGAGCGGCAAAGCGAGCGCAGGAGGCCACAAAGACGGCTTTGTCAAGGTTATTTTTGACAAGAAGTACGGCGAGTGGTTGGGTTGTCACATGGTTGGCGAAGGCGTAACCGACATGATCATCGAGGCGGTTGTGGCTCGCAATTTGGAGACCACCGGTCACGAGATTTTGAAATCGGTTCACCCTCACCCCACCATGAGTGAGGCTGTGATGGAAGCGGTTGCACAAGCCTACGGCGAGTGCATTCACTTGTAAGCCATCAGCCTCAGGGTTCGGCTTGCTAAAGGCAAGACGGAAGCTGAAGCGAAGGCTTTGATGGAAATTGAATTCTCAAGCAGGACAGGCCTTGGGCCCATGAGTTCCCTACGAGAATGGACGCGCCCGGGCAAAGCCCGGGCGTTCTTTTTTTGCCATCGAATCGGGGTGTACCTTTGCAACATGCCATTGCAGCGATTCACTTTCAATCCCCTTCAAGAAAACACCTACCTCATCTGGTGTGAACAGACCAACGATTGTGTTTTGATCGATGCCGGCATGTACAACCGCAGCGAGCAGAGCCAAATTCAGAACTTTCTGATCGAAAAAGAATTGAATCCGGTGGCCCTGTGGGGAACCCACGCCCACATTGATCACATTTTCGGCAACGATTGGTTTTTGAAAACATACGGAGTCCCCTATTACTTGCATCCTGCAGATTTACCCATGATTGAACGCAGCAAATCCATGGCAGCGGTTTGGGACTTGCAATACACCGAATCTCCCCTACCCACCCACCACTTGGAGCATGGTCAAACCCTACAGGTCGGTCAATGCCAGTGGGAAGTGCGGTTCGTTCCAGGGCATGCTCCCGGACATGTTGCATTCATCAACCACAGCGACCAAACGGCGCTGGTGGGAGACACCATCTTTTACGGCAGCATAGGTCGAACCGATCTTCCTGGCGGGAATCACCAAGAGTTGCTATCGGCCATCGAACGCGAACTATTCAGTATACCCGATTCCTATACCCTTTTCCCAGGACACGGGCCCGAAACCACTGTAGGTCAGGAAAAAACAAGCAACCCTTTCTTTGATCATTTGCGCGCATGAGCCATAGCTTGATTCGATCCCATTTGGATGCTTGGGCCGCGGTCATGGAAGAGTGCGGCGTACAGCATTGGGTGTACAGCCCCGGTTCGCGCAATGCCCCGCTGATAGCCGCCCTGATGCGCAGGCCCTTTTTCATTTTGCATGAACAAATCGACGAACGCAGCGCTGCCTATTGCGCCCTGGGAATGGCCCAACAACTGAAAAGCCCTGCCGCCGTCTTGTGCACCAGTGGCACCGCCGCCGCCAACTGGCTGCCCGCTGCCTGCGAGGCTTTCTACCTGCGCATTCCCTTGATCTTGGTTAGCGCAGACCGGCCCATTGAAAGCGTGGACCAATGGTCGGGGCAGACCATACGGCAAGACGAGTTGTACCACCGCCATGTACGCGCACAATACCGCGTTTCTGACGACCTCGACCAACGCCCCCAGCATGCCGAATTGGAAGAACTCATGCACAGCGCAATTCGTCAATCGCTATACCCCACTGCCGGCCCCGTGCACTTGAACTTCCCCCTGAGAGAACCTTTGTACCTGGACATGGATGATCAGCAGCCGCTGGCCTTTGTAACCAAAGCTTTTGTTTGGAGCAAACCCAATGCTGCGCCTGTTGTGTGGGAACAAATCCAAGAAGCCCTGCGACCCTACACCCGCATTGCCCTTTTGCTGGGGCAAGGGGAGTATCACCCAGACCGTGCTCATGCTCTGGAGAATTTGCAAAACCGGGTGGCCATATGGGCCGATGTCTGCAGCCAACATCAACATCTGGGCACTCCCCATTGGGAAAATTTCGTACAAGTCCATTCCCATTGGCCCCCTGAACTGGAACCCGAATTGATCATCAGCACAGGCATGAGCCAAATTTCAAAGCCCCTTCAAACTCACATTAGCCAATCCAAACCCACCCACTGGCATGTGTCTGAATCGCTCGAATTTGGCGACCCATTCGGCACCAAACCCCTGCATTGGCCGCACTACGATATGGATTTTTTAGCAGCCCTCGATCAGCTGCTACCCCAAAATCTGACCTTTGGTGCCACCTGGCAAAAGGCTACCGAATCTCATTCCAGCCCTTCAACTAAAAGACCCGAAGAGTACCAAGGTGCCCGGCTATTGCTGGAAAGCCTGCAAGAAGACGATGTGCTACATTTGGGCAATTCCATGCCGGTGCGCTATGCTTCTTGGTTCGGAAAACTGAAAGGACGTGTTTATGCCAACCGAGGCACCAGTGGCATTGACGGTTCATTGAGCAGCGCCGTAGGCGCTGCCCTAGTCAACCCCCATCAAAGGCATTTTGCCTTGTTGGGCGACCTCTCCTTCATCTACGACCAACACGCCCTGTGGAGCAGAGAATGGCCCCAGAATTTGAGCATTGCCGTATTGAACAATCAGGGCGGTCGCATCTTTGAACAGATTGCAGGACCGAGCCAGTGGCCCCAGTTGCAAGAACGAATGGTGAGCCCACAGCAAGTCTCTTTGAAAGCCTTGTGCGAACAATATGGGGTGCGCTATATTCGTTGTTCAGCTGAAGAATGTGCCCAACAATGGCGTCAATCGAATTCCTTGCACGTATATGAAATCCCTTGTTAGACTTCCCCTCATGGTGCTGTTGTTTTTCAAAGCGGGCATGGCCATGGGCCAGCACAGTCAATATTTGGAATGGCGCGCCGGCTTGTTGAAAGACAATCCCAAGGCTTTTGGAGATAGCCTCATTGCCGAAACCCACATGCGCGTGGCATCGTTCATACCCGACAGCTTGGATGCCGAAAACCGTGCGGTTTGGCACGAAGACATGGGATGGTGCCATTACCGCAAATTCCTTCGCAACCACCGCAAATCGGAGGCCACAGAAGCCATTCAACATTTCAAGCAGGCCGTTTGGTTTGACCCTGATTTTTCAGCCGCCTATTGGAATGCCGCCCTGTGCTATTATGCCTTAAACGATTGTGAAAACATGGCCTCCATGCTAGAAGGATACCGCGAACACACTAAAAAAAGACGCTGGGACAAACCCCAAATGCGCTACTTGCATGAGCGTTGCCATTTGCCTGTAGAGGGCATTTAATCAGCCCGGCGCAGATCCCTTTCAATATCGCGCGCCTTGATATCATCGCGCTTATCGAAGGTTTTCTTACCCGTTCCCAGGCCCATTTCCAGCTTGAAAAATCCGCGGTCATTTTCATACAAACGAATGGGGAAAACGGCATAGCCCTTGGTCTTGATGCGCGATTCAATGCGATCCAACTCCCGCCGATTCAACAGCAATACACGTTCTCGAACGGGGTCGTGACCGCTGTAACCCGCGTTTTCGTATTCTGAAATGTGCATGCCTTTGATCTTCAATTGCCCTCCTTCCATGTAGGCAAAAGACTCTCCCAAATTCACGCGCTGAGCCCGAATGGATTTGACCTCTGAACCCGTCAAAGAAATACCGGCTTCGTAGGTTTCCTCTACGTGGTAGTTGAACCGCGCTTTGCGATTTTCAATTTGAATGCGTTTGGGTTTAGCGACCATGTAGCGATTCGGTTAATCGAGCTAATTTTTCCTTGGACAAGATTTTCTGCCCTTGCGTTCCTTCGGCAATCAAACGATCACCGACATAGACCTGATAGGCACAAACCAAGCTGTGACCTTCCCAAGACTGCAAAGTCGCCACAATTTCAACGGCATCTCCCAACAATGCCGGTGAGCGGTGTTCAATATTCAAAAAGGTACCAATGCCCTCTTCGTGCTCCTCTTTGGCTTCCAAAACAAATTGACGGCAAGCCCATTCCACATCGCGACCCAAAGCAAAGGTCCCGTAAAAGGGATGCACGACACCCGTTTCGAAGGCCGCTAAATCAGCCTCTGTGACGCATTTGCTGATGCGCTTTTGATCTCCTATTTGGAACAAGTGTTTCATGCCAATCTCGCCATCAGCGCTGCTGGGCGAATATCCATGTGAGAAGCATGGTACTGACATTGACCCTGCTCGACCCACAGAACTTGAGGCGATTCATGCTGCACGCCAAAATGCTCGGCCATTTGCGTAGAAAGCGAGCGATGAGCAATCAGATCCAAATAATAAAAATCGGCTTGGTCGTAAAAAGCGCGGTCCAGGCCTTCCAGGCGATTCAGGGCCATGGAAGACAAGGGGCAGCGCGTGCTGTGCTTGAACAGCAATACGGGCTTGTGAAAAGAAGAAGCCAAGGCCTCTTCCCAACGCGTTTCACCATCCATTATGATCCAGTTTGCATGCATGGATGGAAGTGAATTAGTGCTTGGACCAGGACTTTTCGCCTACGGTTGGGCAACGGTCTTTGCGGCTAGCCCCACAACTGCTCAATACAGATACCAGCAACAAGGCTGCGATCATTACTTTTGCTACTTTCATGATTTCGGAAATTTATTCAAAATTACAACAAAGCGACCCCACCTTGGGTTTGCTCTCCGAAATTCACACGCATTATCTCAAAAAAAACATTCCCAATGCCTTTCGGCTGCGCGATCAATGGGGTCCTTGGAGTAGCATCGCCGCCGACCAATGGGCTTTGCATGAAAAAGCACTTGAAAAAGCCCCTGAATGGGTAGCCGCTGGCTGCCTTTTTGAACGGCGCAGCCTTGAGCAGTGCACATCAACGGCGGTGGCTCGGGCCAAGGCCGATTTCTTCTCTGCCCTGATCCCCCACATGCCGATCCATGATTTGTGCGCGGGATTCGGCATCGATGCTTGGGCCTGGTCTCTGACTCAACGACCGGTTACCGCCGTTGAAATCGACCCTGCGCTGCACAACCTGGCCTTGTGCAACCTCAGCTTAAATCCACACCCTGTTACCCGTGTATGCGGCGATGCCGAAGACCATTGGCAAAGCCATCGAGAACAAATAGCGCTTTTCATGGCCGACCCTGATCGACGCGACGGTAGCACACGATTGGGGGCTCAATGGGACTTGTACCGGCCTCACATCTGGCCTTGGATTGACGATCGAAAACCTGGGCAACACTGGTTGATTAAACTGAGCCCGATGACGGATTTATCGGCCCTGCGAAGCCAAATCGATGTCGAGTTCGATGCCTATTTCATAGCCTTTGAAGCTGAAACCAAAGAACTGTTGGTCCATGTGCACGATCAGGCCAAGCAGATTGTAGATGTCTTGATTTGCAGCAAAGAAGGGAGGGCTCAATCTTGGACAGCGCTTTTGAATGAGCCTTTCCAAGCCGGCAGCCAATCGTATCTATTCGAACCTCATGGGGCCGCCTTTGCAGCAAGGCTCAACCGCCACATGCCACCCAGCTTTGAACCTTTGACACGTGGACATGGATTTTTCAAAGTTCCATTCCTGGTTTCGGCGCAGTGGGGACGATGCTACGCCTTGGTATCGCATTGGGAGGGCTCTCTCAATAGCATCGGGCAAGAACTCAAGCGCCTGGGCATACAAGGAGCTTCCATCACCGTTCGCGAAAGTCGCCTTTCAGCAGACTCCATTCGAAAAAAATGGGGATTGAGAGAAAGTCAGAACCAGTTTGTATTTGTCAGTGAGCGCGATCGTCACTTCTCAGCCTGGCTGGTGAGGCGCTGATTATTTATTGGAATTGGCCCGCTTGATGTAGTCTTCCAAGGCGGCGAGCATGCTCGGCATACCGGGTTGTGGCGCTTCAATGTCCAAAATCAAATCGGGATGCTCGTGAATGGCCTGTTGGGTGCTGTCTCCGAAAGCCGCCAGTCTGGTTTTATTCTGCACGAAATCAGGAAAATTATCGTACAAACTTTTCACGGTAGCGGGGCTGAAGAACACCAAAATGTCGTAGAACACCTCTTTCAAATCGCTCAAATCACTCGAGACGGTGTTGTAAATGATGCATTCGGTGAAATCATAGCCGTTTTGCGTAAAAAACTCAGGCAAGGAAGGCTTGCGAATGTCTGAACAGGGATACAAGATTTTTTCAGACTTGTGGTTCTTGAATAAAGTAAAGAAGTCCTTTTCAGTACCCTTACCCGTGAACATTTTTCGCTTTCTCGGCACAATGTATTTCTGAACGTAATTCGAAACGCTTTCATTGATCGAGAAATACTTGGTCTCCACGGGCATATCAATTTTCATTTCCTGAGCGAGCATAAAGAAATAATCGACCGCATTTTTGGAATTGAAAATTATAGCCGTAAAATCGGCAAAATTGATTTTTTGCTTGCGAATGTCTTTGGGAGTCATGGGCTCCACGTGAATGAAAGAACGGAAATCAATTTTTAACTTAAACCGCTGGGCTAAGTCTTCGTAAATATTCTTTCCATTCTCAGGTTCGGGCTGAGTAATCAGAATACTTTTAACAGGGATTTGACGTTCTATCATAGCTACTTATCAAAATACCAAACCCTTAAGCAACATGGCCAAAGGAAGGATTTCAATGCCGCAAAAATACAAAACAGCAGCTAAAGAACGCTCCCCATCTCTGAACATTCCCATTAATACCCAGAACCCACGCAAGCTCAAATACACAAGCAGCAAGACTTCATACATTCGACCCAATGGGTAGGCCGTAAGCTTGGGCGCATTGTAGTATGTCAGCAATACCAGAGGAAAAATAACCAATCCAAACCACAAGGAGGCATTGGCTTTGCGCTGCCAAGAAGCCCGCACTAACCCGTATAAACCCGTTGCTTCTGAAAACAAGAAAGATACAAAATAGACCAGCATCTCCCAGCCGACCAAGGCTGTTGTGGCAAGCACATAAATCAAGGGCGAATTCAAATTCAACCATTGGTCGTAAACCCATATGTTGACTACCGCCATACCCATAACAGACCAACCCAAACTGTGAGCCAACCAAGTTCCCGTGCTGGCGAAACCGATTTTTTCATCGATCAGTTCCGAGAAATAATAAGGACTGTAAACGCTTTTTAAGCGCATCTCAAACTGCTTGAAATGCACCGCCCTGAAATACAAAAGCAGGAACAACCAAATCAGCGCCACAGCAAAAAACCAAAATTTGGCTGAGCTCTCGCGGGTGAACAAGACCTTGCTAAACGGAGACATGGGGTCAATCTCTTTGGAAATTTGCTCGCGCGGAATGCCCACCCCAGCGGCGGTATATACCCAATAATGCGCGCTGTCCTGGTTTTCCATAAAGGGCAAAAAGGAGCCCTGTCGAAATCGTTGAAATTGCGTCCATTGCTGTTGTTGGG
>Ga0222713_10002206_pt1 | contig 20980 bp, 51 predicted proteins | sample C33_649DmetaG_FD_165061 | JGI IMG/M metagenome (GOLD analysis project Ga0222713, IMG submission 165061) | Estuarine water microbial communities from San Francisco Bay, California, United States - C33_649D | ecosystem: Environmental > Aquatic > Marine > Unclassified | place: USA: California...
ATGTTAGTCACTTCATAACCATAACCCTCAACCCTAGAATCTACCTCTTGCTGGAAATCTTTCTTGCTAATGTAACGCTTTGATTGCTTACAGTTAGAGAAAGTGAGAACTTTCAGAATGTAGCGAGTGCTGATAGAATTGTCAGCAAACTTGACGGGATAGAAATCCACAATCATGTTTGCGTCTTTCGATGTCAGTTGCATGTGAAACGGTTGTGCTTATACTACTGGTACACTTTAGGGGCTTCAGTTTTTATCACTGAAGTGAGCATAGATCCATCCAATTAAACAAATTGCAGCAAGTGGTACAACAATCCACCAATACTCTACAACTAACCAAATAACAAATAAGATACCAAAAAGTACAACCCAACCTCCAAAATCTACATCAGATGATGAATCATCAGAACGACTTACTTCTCTGAGATTCCATACATCAGTGGCACCATAGATTTGTTCGATTTGTTCCTTTGCTCCACGAAATGTGCTGGACTGAACTGTTACAGTCTGACGACCGCTAGCAGATCCTAACCATGCTTCACCTTTCCAAGTTGCCATAATCAGACAGAAGGATCTACAGAGATTTCTTTAATGTTAAGTCCACAGAGTTGGTTATAGACACGATTGAGAATCAATTTGCTAGCAGTCTTTGCTTTTGATTTCTCGTGCCAGATGGTAACACAACCATCATAAGTTTCGACACGAACACGATAGTTTTTCATCAGAAGTGTGCCTCAGAGTAGTCAAGAACTTCGCTGTACTTTGCGATACCATCATAGCAACGTTTTGCCATTTCAGAATCACCTTCAGCAACGTAACCTTTCAGAAACTCGAAGCAGTATTTGATACGCTGCTCAGGAGTGACTTTAGCGAGTTGTTGTTGCTTACGCTCGTATGCAGCATTGTATGCAAACATTTCACGATCTTCGAGAGAGATGTTGTGAAACTTGCGTTCGGTAGTGTTGTTCATACTACTGGTACACTTTAGGGGCTTCAGTTCCTAACTCCAGGTGTCGATATACTCATCAAGAGTGAAAATGTCATCTGTGCTAGTTTCTTCTACCAACTCATCAATGGTAAGATCTTTTAGAAGAATACGATAATCTTCTGGCGAAATGTCAACATCAGGATCGAAATCATCATGGCAAAGAAACTCATATTCACGGACAAGTGCATTGATAAGTTGTTCAGCAGTGTAATTCATTTTACTCTACCAAGTTCCTCTTTGGATGTGAATCTTTTTGATCTCTGTATAAATGAAACTACGAAGTTTAGAGTCGGTAGTGTTATCAAGAGCATAATAAAGACGATTCAGATACTCATCTTGTGTGGAACCTATGTTACCATCACCACCAATGTCATTGAGTGATGAACCTGCAGAAACTTTGTTCCTGCCAAAGTTACCAGACACACGTCCAGTTGTTCTCAGTTTAGGACGAATCTTTGAGAGATTAGTGTAAGTCATCAAGATGATTAAACCAAGGAGAAAAGAGTGCTAACATTGCCCAGGCAACACCAGCAGAGATGATGAGAAAGTATATCATCGTGCGTAAAGATAACCTCCTGCCCAATCACAACGCTCAAACATTTCTTCACGAGAGTTGATAATCAGCACATTGTAACGCTCACCTTTAGCAGGTGCTTTTATGCTGGCAGGTTTATACACGGAACCAGTTTGCTTATCAATGAACGCATGAATAGAGTCACGACGATCACCAATGTGCATGAAGACTTTGTGATACTTACGACCAGAAGAATCCAGAGAGTAGTGATACCCGTCAGGAGCATCTTGTTGCAGAGCATCACACAGCATCATACCATACTTAACAATGTTAAGATAGATCGTGTTGCGAGCATCTTGAGTTGCAACGTAATCAGCAAAAGTAGCAGTCATTTCAGTTGTGCTCATACTATAGGGACACTTTAGGGGCTTCAGTTCACATCACCATGCTTTTTCCATGATAAAGTTTGCACGGGAGAACTCATAGCGATCAACTACTTTAAATGACCCATATTGGTTGTGAATGACGTAACCTTCATGTAGAGTGATTTGATTACCAATCAGACAACCAATCTCATCCAGTTCCTCAATGAAGCAGAACAAATCATCCTTGATAGATGCAACGAGTTTCCACAATCTGATCAGGTTGATGTCACAATCGCATTTTTCTGCAATTTCATTTTCATCCACGGCATTTCCTTCGCGGATACAGTCATTGATTGCTTTTTTGATTTGTGTTGCTTTGTTTTTATTCACGAACTCACAAAGCATAGACATTTGCTTCGCAAACTTACACACAATCGCAAGATCCTCACGATCATGATACAATTCCACCTCAGGTTGCACAAAGAGACATTGTTTAGTGCTGATGAGATTGCTAGTCAAAGGGAACGCATATGCATCGCGGAGATCCTCCAATGCATTGTAAATCGTATGAGGAGCAATGATAATGTCCTGAGTGATTATTTCAGGAAAGACATAAGTGAGCGTGTTGGGACGAAAAGTATCGCTACCACCATACCCAATAAAATCACCTTGAATGATAGACTTTGTGCGAGGAAGGCAATCAAAACAAGCATGAAGAATACGCGCAACTTTACCTTCATGGTTCGCATCAATTTCTTCATGAGAATGATTGATCTTGATCTTTACTTTGTTAAAGACAGATTTGGTGCCGACAAAGAACTTACCAGTTGCAGGATTAGTTCCCCAAACAATAGCAGGAGCACCATCAATCTTAGTGGAGATGATGCTATCTTGATCGGTGAACCAATCTAGAACAGACAGATCACCAGTCAGGATAGAATCTTCGGGATGTTCGATGTGGGTGTTCTTCATACTACTACAACACTTTAGGGGCTTCAGTTCTTAAAACAAAAAAAAGAGGGGATAAACCCCTCACTCAACGACACTGCTATAAGTGGTCTTGACTTTATCAATCAAAGCAGTACGTTGTTCACCAGTCAGAAGATTGTTGCGGGTGAAGTTAATGAAAGCAACCAATCCAACGACTTCCATAACACCGTTAAAGACAGGGATTGCATCAACAACTGCGACAACCTCATGAATAAGAAGTTGTGCAACAATCACGACAAACAGAATAGCAGTGGAGAGACCAATGTTCTTGAGAAGTTCATTGGAAACATTCTCATTCACGAAAGTCTTAACTTGTGCGATTTTGTCTTGCATTTGTGGTAGATTGTGGGGTGGGAGTGCCCCTTACACTACAGGGACACTTTAGGGGCTTCAGTTTTAGTTTATTGGAAGTTTGCCCAGTGACTTACCTTTTTTGTGGTCATCAATAAACTTCCTCGCTGATGCTTCAGTCCTACACACTTTGAGTTGCTCTCCGTTGTGAATGACCATCAGTTGATTGCCATAAGGGATGGCAGCATAGTTACCTTTGCCAATAATAAATCCTTCTTTCATTTCAATACTTATCAATCTCAATAAAGCGGAAACCCTTACGGGAAGAATCGTGTTTACCAATAATTTGTGGAATAGTACGATTGCAAATGTAAGGAACACTTTTCACAGAAAGTTCTAAGTTGCCCATTGGCCAATCTTGTGCATAATCTTTTTCTACCATCAGATAAGATGAATCCAAAATAACTTTAAGTTCTGCCTTAAAGTTTTGGATATTCTTTCTTGCCTCAGCAGGAATGTGCTTGTTACTGTAGGGAATAATCTCAATCGGTTGATCGTTTTTTACAATGGCAGGAAGAATATGTTGACACCATGCCCGCCAGGCATAAGTTTCATTATCCGCAGACAGTAAAACAACTTTTTTACCATCAACAGTTACGCCTGCTTTTTTACACCATTCTTTCCACTTTGAAGCATCTTGAACAAGTACAAGAGGATCACCACCACCAACACCACGCTTCAGGATAGAATTAACAATTTTAGTGATATTGTGAGTCGCAAAATGTTGTTGAATATTCAGTTCGTTATGAATATATTTTCGTATTTCAACTTCAGAAAGTGTAAGTTCACATTTCTTGATTAGAAACAAACAACCCAGAATAACAGACTCCATGGTTGCACCAAATGCAATATCATGGCGAAGATTTTCTCTCAATCCATCTGTAATTTTACTCTTCAGAGATTCATCGGTGATGACATAATAATAAACTGGGATATAACGTTCTCCACGACGTTTTGCTGCAATAATCCTCCCCCTCCCATCACGAATATCACCATTAGTTCCTACAATGGGTGGAGGATCTTTTGTTTTAAATCCTTCAACCTCAAACTTATTTTCAAAAGTTTGAATACGTTCTTCAGTATTTCCTTCTTCTCTAATACCAATATTAAGTAACTTTTCATCATCTTCCTCTATTGTTTTCAGATCCAACAGACCAATATGAGAAAATTCACCCCCCTTTATGGATGGTGGGATTATTTTTTTGGTGATGTAATCTTCCAAGTTAATAACACCAACCCCGTTGAATCCAGGAATTTGGTGTACACCCTCAATAGTTAATTCGTAGCTCATTAGTAAATCCTGCGTAAAATACATTAGGTGCAATCAATATGCATATGCGGTTTGATTGCTGTTTAAATTTAACAAATTTAGATAAAAATGTCAACTCATAATCGACATTTTTAAAAAAATCGTTGATTTGGTTGCGGAGGATGACCTATGACACCCTCCAGGTAGAATTGCAAGAAAATCAGGGTTTGACCCCAGGCCAGCACTGGGGTCTCGGGTCAGACTCACCGCCTCACAGTGCTGATGGCAGGTTCGCCCTTCTCAAAGATAGTATCAACAACTGCCTGCACACTGCGAGCGGTGCTGATACCAACCTTGCTGTAGACAGGGATACACACAAGACCGAACGATTTGCTATACTGACTGAGGTTGCCAGGTTCGATACGTCCATCGCGCATACCTTTGGCATCATCGTGATGCAGACGGATACAACGTCCGATAGTCTGACTGATACCAATGAAGTCCATATTGCGAAGGAACAGCACTGCTTCCAGACCGCTGACGTTGATACCTTCAGCAAGGATGGAGTGGTGAAGAACAACGAACTTCTTATCGTTATCCTTACCCCAGGCACTCAGGGTGTCAAAGAACACCTCACGATTGACCTTCTTGCCATCAATAACTGCGCCAGTCTTGGCAGTAATATACATCCAAGAATAACCGCGACATTCCAACTGGAAGCAGAAATCAGTTTCAGACACCAGCGAAACGATTTGCTTGGTTGCCTTAGCACAAATCAGAATCTTGCCAACCTTGTTGTCATCAATGGTTTCCAGCAGATTCTCAGAATCGCGGTCAAAGTTGGTCTGCTTGCCTTGCACCATCTCAAGTTGCTTGACAATCACTTTAGGGGGCACAATGTAACCACCCTCAACCAACTCAGGAGCAGGAACTTTGCAGATAACTTGACCATACACAGCAGCATCATTCATCCCAGGTTTGCCTACAGCAAGGGAATGTTTGGGAGTTGCGGTGAAGAAATAGCAGCGCCGTGCATTAGCAGCAAAGTGCTCAGTTGCAGGGAAAAAGTGACGCTGAACGCTGTTGTGTGCCTCATCAAAGTAGATGGTATCCACATCAATCTCTGCAACCTGAAGACGCGACAGAGAGTTGTAGGTGGTGACAATCAGGCGATGATTGTCAGCATTAGCATCAACCCAGTTGCGAATCTCTTGAGGACGAGTAGAGGACTCGTGATGAGTTTCGCCACTGTGAACGTGCAGAACTTCAGCGTTCGTGATAAACTCCAGAAACTCAGCAGAGAGTTGCTCAGCAAGCAAGATGCGGGGAGCAACAACAACAATGGTCTGGGGAGTTTCAGACTGCAACTCGCGCAGAGCATCATAGATCATCTTCAGAGTCTTGCCACCGCCAGTGGGAACAATAATCTGACCTTTGCTGTGCTGCAACATAGCAGCAACGCCGCGTTCTTGGTGAGGACGCAGTTGGATTTGCATGGAAGTTGTGCTCATACTATAGGGACACTTTGGGGGCTTCAGTTTCAGTTACTTCTCTTTTTGTATTGCTCAAGTTGTCTAATCATATCTCCCATTGTAGCACGACTGTACCCATTTGCAAAATATACAGTCTTCTCAGTTTCATCAGAATCATAGTCAACATTTTCGCAGATGCAGTAACCCCTCTTAAGAGACTTAATCATATTATCAACAACATATTCAGGGATTTGGATGCAATTCATTGTTCTCAGTGGTTTGATAGGTAAAGACAAAAATAACACCCTTCTAGGTGATTCTAGAGGGTGCTAATGGCAGTCAATCAACCGCCGAACATTTCATCAAAAAGAGGAGTTTCCTCAAATTGTTTCATCTCACGCATAGCAACAAGATGGTTGATGTGTGCTTGGATAGCATCAATCTGTTGCTGCAACTTTTCCTTCTTAAAGTTCAGTTCCATGATGGAACGGTTGATCTCAATTCGGGACATTTCAGCAGTGCTCATACTACTGAAACACTTTAGGAGCTTCAGTTTACTTTGCGTAGTGACTTGCTGGTTTCTCTTTACCTTTAACAATATCTTGGCGAAGTCTCTCACCAGTTCTCATGATTTTTTGTCTTTCAGTTCTAGTATATCCAGATGCTTTCTGTGGTTTGTAGCTTGGAGAAACTTCTGCTTTCTTCTTCTTCGTAAGCAGTTCAGATGCAGACTTTGTTTTCTCTCCTGCTTCTCTACGCTTACGCTCTAAGTATGCTTTGCGTTGTGCTTCTTTTGCTGATAATGCAGCAGAACCTCTTTCTTTTTCGGGTTGTTGAGTTCTTGTAGATGCTTGACGTTGAGTACCAATATCAGAGCGAGGTTTGTAATCTTTAGCAGGTGCAGTTTTACCACCGCCAACTGCCTTCATTCTACGCTTTTCTGGTGCAGTTTTCTTACGCTCTGCTCCAATTCTTCCACCTTCTCCAGTCTTGCGAATCTGTGAAGATCCCATCACATCCTTATCATATGCTTCTGCGATAAACTCAGAAAAGGTTTTCATTTTGGGCAGCAAAAAATCTCCTATTATTTATCATAATAGGAGACAAAGGGACAAAAGTCAAGAGGGGATGGTCAGTTTCCTAACCGTCCCCATTCTTATCAATTTTCTTCTGCTTCTTTACGCTTATCCATTGCAGACTTACTTACTTTACACACCAAGTCGTTATCATAGAAATACTTAACTCGTTCGCGGCGAGCAGTAATCAACATATCATATTCTTCTTGTTGAGATTTAGTGAAGGTAAAATCTTGCCGCCTCCAAGTATCACGCAACTCTTTAAGATGAGGCAGAACATTCACAGTGTCAGTCATTTTTTTAATCAGTTAGAAGTTTTTTCGTGCCAAACTCGGAGACCAGGATGACCTTGATCATCCACAATCATTTCAGTTTTGATTGTCCATCCAGGTTTGTGAGTAAAAGTTACATCAAGTCCTTTCATTCCTACATGGTAGTTTTCACCAGCAGACCAAGACTTTTTGTTGATGCGAAGAACAGTTTGATGGGACACAATCAATAATCAATGTTGGAGTTAAGATACTCATTGAGGTTAAACTCTTCATCAATCAAAGTATTGATGAAGTCTTCGTCGGCAATGTAATCGAAGTTAGAAAGTTCTTCGATTTGTTGGTCGTCGAAAAAGTCCATAATTTCGTTGCTTACAATACTAGAACACTTTAGAGGCTTCAGTTAACTACAAGTAACACACTCTCTACATTTCACATACTCAAGTTCTTTCCATTGGTTATGAAAGCAAAGAACAAGGCAATGAGTCTTTTCGTGAATGGGACAATTTTTGATGTCCTCTTCATCTTTGCATTTTACGCTAGTTTCGATTGTGATATACTTTTTGTCCACAAAATAAACCCAACCCTCAATACTATGACTAAGTGATTTATTCCAAATAACATAATCATTGACTTTGGGTTGATAATTCATAGAAATGCTGCTAACAGTGGATTTAGGTTAAGTTGCATTGATGAATAAGGAGTGGTATTCTTTATATCTACCTTATCTCCTTGCTTGGAGGAATTGATAGGCGCATGATAGCACTTTCTCTTAGTGTCATAGAATCCCCAGATGGATTTGGGAGTTTTGTCGGTATAAGAAAACTTGCCATGATTACAGATCCAGATAGCAAGAAGATTACGCTTGAATAATGTAATTTCATACGAGTATCCTTTTGGCGGGCAGGATTGATAGGGGAAATCATTCGGCAATTCCAAGAGGTTTGTCACTGATACAAATTGATGAATAATCTGGATACATTGTAGTCACAATGTATTGTGCTAGATCACGATTTGGTGATACTACATCAACTTCTATGTTAAGAAAGTTTGGTGCATCATCTGGAGAGTCTTGCATGGGCATTTCTACCTCAACTCGCCACACATTCCCATTTTTTAGATGCTGATTCCAACCAACAGACATATCTGGGTTCATGTAGTAAACTCCTCTACAATACCAGAATCAAGTTCTTCCGAAAGAGCAAAAGTTTGACTACTGAGAATTTTTTCTCTCAAATCTCCATAATATTTTTCATAAAAATTGTCACTATCTTGTGCTGTGATTAGATCAAAACACTCTTCATCACCCTCTGCGATGACATTCCAAACACCACCATATTCGGATTGAGGGAAGGGAATGTAGTGCTCAACAATGTAAAGAAACTTTTGTGCCATTAGTTTGTGTAAATTACTTTTCGATTGTAGTTGATTTTTCTACGAGCGTCAAGTTAGTAATTTGACGTTTTAGTTCATAATAAACTCCATTTAGTTGTGTGCTCATGTATCTCTCAAATTGATTATCTTCGAGCAATTTGATAATATTTTCTACCTGAATGAGAGCAAGAATGAGTTTTGTTTTTTCATTCATCATGAGCAATAAAACTCGGCAAGATAATAGTCAACAGTAATTTCCAATCGTTCTGCTTCCTTTTCTACTTCTTCCCAGAACTCTTCAGCAACTTGTTGCATTTCTTTCTCTGTCATTGTGGTGGTTTGTTGGTGAAACGATCGAAACGATTGAGTTGATAACCTTCTAAGATTGCTTGTCTTATGATATTTTCATAGGAATGAGATCGAAGAGGAATATGTCGATGAAGAAGAAAGTCTTCACAATCTTCTGCAAGTGCTTCCTTTTCTTCATCCGTGAGATTATCTATATTCATACCGCCAGTGCTCCAGAGGGAATCTCAACAATTTCGGGCAGTTTACTATCATCAAACTCGTGCATATTATAACACACCCACTCACCATTACGGAAGACATATGCAAACTCTTCGCTGTTATTGGGGAGCAGATACTCTACAATATCAGAATCAAGACGAGGAGGGCAGTTACCATAGTGTTCTGCTTGCTTGTTATCATTCCAGCAGGCACTCATATCACCACCATCAATCAGTTCAGAAACTTTCTCTTTGGTGTTGTAATGTGTGGTCAGAATACGACCCAACCACTCAGGATAACCGTCCCAATGATGATAGGCAGACAGAATAGAACCATCTTTGAGTTCGATGCCGATGCGGGAGCGGGTTGCCATTGCGTTCGTTGCTTACACTACAGGGACACTTTAGGGGCTTCAGTTCATGAAATCTTCTATGTTATTAGATGAAGAGAACAGTTTTGCCATATAGAGTTGTTCATAATTACTCTGACCATCAATTATCTTTTCTGGATTAAGAGAATCTCCCATGAGAATCGTACCACCACCTAGTCTTTTTTTACATAGATCTACATTATCCCTCATCAAATCGACACCGTAAATATCACTCAACGCATCTTCTTCTTTCATATGATGAAACAAAATCTTAATCCATTTGACTGCGACTAAGAACTGACCATCACCACAGGCAGGGTCAAGAACTGTTTTCCCTGGTGCAAACTTATCGATCCCACACTTCTTAACCATTCGTAGAACGAGATCTGTGGGAGTGAATACTTCTGCCGTTGCTTTAATCCTATACTCATCTCGATCAATCTCTCCCATGTAGGAGTGATCGTCCATCTTTTGTTTTATCTCATCCCATATACTCTCTGACATATTCGCTCTCTTGTTTTGTAATTTGGAAAAGGTCAAAGATTTCATCATCGGTCATTTTACGATCAGTTGGCAAGTTTGGCAACTTACAAAATACTTTTTCATTACCAAAACCAGACCATTTTGCAGTCGTGAGGATATATCCAAACAACAAACTATTAAGATTATGAGTTAGATTTTCTCCAGATTCTCGATCATTTACAATAACATAATATGCCATATCTGTTCCACCAAGCACACCATCATCATAAAATGGTTTTGTATATCCACTCCTTGACCACATTACTTTCTTTTTAGATGCCCACTCTTGCCTTGCTTTGGAATACCAGATCTGCTTATTCGTATGCAGAATGGGGTGAGTGAACTCATCATCTTTTGTTTTACTAATAAGACCAGTCCCGCGAAGGATATTTACATTATGACAGCTCACATAATCATATTTGACATCTAACTTATCAGCAATATCAAAAATAACTTTCTTATGAATAGACAGAGACTCTTTGCATACATCAATAGGCAAATAAAAGATGTTTGAGTTTATCTCTAGATCAAATGTTTCCCGTTCAGTTACAATTTCGGTTTTTCCTGCACTGGGATTGTTCTCCACCATATAATCAGCGAACGTGCTCCCGATTTTGGGAAAATACGTTTTTGTATCTAAATGCAGAAACTTTACTGCCTTAGACTGAAAGATCTTTAGAATCTTGTTGGATGGTGATAGAAAACTACTAGGAGAAACCTGAAGTAGAATACCTCCAGGTTTTAACCAATTATTAAATGTTCTCTGAGTAAAATCAATCCACAATTTATGTTGTGTCTTCTTCTTATTTGTAGAATCCTGAAACGGTGGATTCGTTGCCACAACATCAAATTGCATCAGCAAACTCCTGCTTTTTTAAGATTAAGATAGGTATTGATCGACGTATTGATTTCCTTGGATTTCTTGGGACGACGTTGACCATAGAACATGTCAATCCCCTCTTTCTTGTGAAACTGAGATCCAGAATACTTCTGCTTAGGAAGATGCCATGCACCATTCTTTTGCAGAGTGAAAGGAATCTCAATGCTAACGATTGTGCCAGAAGAATCCTTTAGAGAGAAGAGAAGTCCCTTACCATTAGTATTATATTCTACCACACATTCTTCAGAGTTTGCACGTTTCAGCATTGCACCATACTTCTCACTGAACAGAGAGCACAGATACTTACCCTGCCCAACCAAAAGCAACTCCTCTTCATAATTGAGTCCTGCCATCTTAATGATACGCTGCTTTACAAGATCCTTGGGGATACTATCAAGTGCAGAAACAATAGTTTTAGATGCAGAGAGTCCATAAGATGCACAATCAGATTTCCATTTGGATGCAATGTTTTTCCAATCTTTTGCTTCTTCACTGTAAGTATAGAAGTTGCGAACAGTTTTATTCACATCTTCGCAATACTCAAACACCTCTTTCAGAGGAGAATAACCCAACAAATCAAGCAAAGAATTGCGATAATCAGTATCACATCCTTGGAAGATGTTTCCATTGATAGGATTGACAAACGTCCCAACTCCAGCAGACTCAAAGATAAAGTTATTCAGGAAAGAAACCCAAGTTCCTGAGCACAACTGGATGCGATTAAAACCTTTCTTGTAGTTCTTCAGAGAAAAAGATACATAGTTCTTATCTTCAAAGCGAACAATAAAATCGCCTTTTAGTTTCTTATCACGAAACTCTTTCTCAACATCAACAATATCAAATTTCTTATCAGGATACTTTACAATTAACTTCTGGAAGAAATCATCAATGATCTTATCAATATTCTCTTTGTAGACGCTAGCATTAAAGTCAGAGGTAATATCACGATACTCACAATACTCTACAAAAGTATCTTTCTTTTCTTGCACATCATCAGTGATGGCAACACCATTCTCTACAGCATGTGCCTGCAAAAGATATACAATGTATGCCTCAGCAGCATCCTGAATGAAATGATCCTTAGTGCAACCAGCGCCCATAACAAAGAATAATCGTAATACTAGAACACTTTAGAGGCTTCAGTTGTCAATATTGCATCCAACTAAGGCACCGCCAGCAATACCAAGAGGAATTGCCCACAAACGACCATCACCGCGAGATAGAGCAGCACCAACGCTACCACCAAGAATACCACCTAAAATAGAACCTTCGATGCAGGAATCATCTTCGATTCTATTTTGCCTAACAATATGATTGTAATAACAAGGAACTCGCTTTCGGTTAGTTTTTACATATCCACCAACATATTGTCCATATCTGTTATAATATCCAGGAACATATTGTTCTGTATTTCGATAACAATACGATTCGGTATAGACTCTTTTATGTTCTGCAAGTGCAGGAAGTGGAGAAATCATCAGTGCAGAGAGTAGAACTGCTGGGACTTTCATTGTAGTTTATTGTTGTATCTACTACTTTACATGAAAAAAGAGTGCTTGTCAAGCACTCTAGACAGTTCATCAACCTCCACGTTCTCGCAAACTTCGCACCAAGTATTCGGTGAACTGTTCCATTTTATCTGGATGAACTGTTTGCGGTGCTTGATTGATTACTTTTTTGAGTGCATCCATTTCTCTCCACTCATCTTCAGTAAGTTTTTCTTGTCTTCCAGATGAAAGGGTCATAAAGATCTGCTCCCGTGATTATGTTCATATCCTAACAGTATTTAATGGAAATGTTGTGTTTCTTAATATTGTCTTTAGAGTGTATTAACAGTTCTTAACCTTTATCTTGATAAAAATTTCCAAACATACCAGAATCTCCTGGTTTGCGGTTTTCCAGTTTATCCAAGAGCTCATCAAACGATACAAGATGTTCGATTTCTTGTATAATTTTTGAGATTGTAGTACAAACCATTGGACGTTCTTGTCGTGCAGCATATGCAAGAGCATTACGCAATGCTGCTTCTGCTTCTTTTAAACTTGTTTCTACAGATTCGGAGAGTGCCATAATTATTTTGTATTAGAAATTGGTGTCCATTCATAACCACCTGCTGATTTGATTATCTTATTGTCAGCATCAAGTTGTGCTCGTTTGTTATAGTATTCTGCTTCTCGCAGATTATACTCACGGCACTTATCTTTCTCTTCTTGTTTTGCCGCAGCATCACACATTGCATTTAGTTCTTCTTCGGTGTATTGCTCTCCAGGAAAATTGCTAATACGATCCTCAGTCAAAGTAGGATTTGCAAGATATTCTAGATCAGAATGACCCCAAGGAGGCATAGAATCTTCCCAAAAATTATTCCGTGCACCTTTACATTCGGGTGAAGGATCATCTTTATCACAAGTCAGAGGGACTTTATACTTAGAAAGTTCCTCTTTAGTCATAGAACCTTCATAATACGCTCTTTCTTTAAGAACGTCATCAAGATTTACAGGACGATGACCGCTTAGTAGTTCTAATACCCCAAGACACTTTTGAGATTGTTCTTTGTGATAGTTGTATTCGTCTTGTACGACTTTACGAATTACAGAATAAATCTCGTGCGGTGATGCTTCCTCACATGAAAGAGCATCATGCAGCCATTCTTCAAGATGCTCAAGAGAATACTTTTTGTAGTTAAAATCAGTCATCGATCTTCTCTGGGTTTAGGTTTAGAACACTCAAGGCAATAATAAGAGAAACCCTCTCTAAAAGTTTTTACCACCTGAAAGTGGTCTTTATCAAGTGGTTTCTCATTATCACATTTGCTACACTTCCTTTTTCCACTGTTTACGAACTCTTTTGAGTTCTTTGAGTTCCATCTTAATATTTTTGTAAGCAGTGTCAGCATCTAACTTACCTCCCATTTCAAGGGCAATAATAATATCAACTCTGGTGCCAAAATGCGAAAGTGCTTTTTCAAATGAATCTAAATCCTCATACATTACAGGTTTTCTTCTTGCTCAGTCAGGATAACACAATCACTGGTGGGATATGCGACACAAGTGAGCACCCATCCATCAGCAACCTGGTCATCATCTAGGAACGATTGCTCCTCATTATCAACAGTACCAGAGATAAGTTTGCCTGCACAAGAAGAACAAGCACCTGCACGGCACGAATAGAGCATATCAAGCCCTGCTTCTTCTGCTGCTTCTAAAATATATTGATCACCAGCACACTGAACAACATTTTCAGTACCATCTGGTGAGCGAAGAGTAACGGAATAGGTCATTTGTCTCCTAAAGTGTAATCGTCTAAGTTTGGATGTTCTTTGATATTGTAAATGACTGGATGAATATTGTCAATCTTTGATTCCAGTCTGTTCTCACATTCATATAAAGCGTTTGTGAGACCTATGTTTTCTTCCTCAAGTTTTTCTACTCTTTCCTGAAGTTTGATAATTTTATCGTAAAGATTAAAAATTGAGTTATTATTTAAATCAAATTTTTCAGTCGGTGCAAATAAACTTTTGATGAATTTAATCATTCTCTACAACAGATCTATAGTATCTATTATAGGCAAGAAAACGATTCATGCTTGGTTTTACTTGCAAACTAGTACAACATTCGAGGTAAGAATTAAATTCATACCACGGTGTTGTTGGGTCTAATGTTGTAAACTGATGTTGCAAGTCATTATTGTGTTCAGTCACTTTGTTTTCTTAGACTTTGGATTGCGAGTAGTGTTTCTAGAGGAATCCACGCTGGATTTTCGTTTGCGAACTGGACTTGTACTTCTGTCACTTTTCTTTCCGTCTGGCGACTCCACACTTCTCGTGTGTTTTTGACTGGACTTAAGGGATTTGCCATCACGATTTAATACCTTGTAATCTTTTGGTTTAAGTTTATATCGATCTAAGTATTTTTGCAAGTGCTCTTCACACTCAAAATGACAGACTGTAAGTGCAATACCTTTTACATTATGATAATCTTTATTAACTTCCAATCTCCACGGAAATATTTTATGTGGAAATAAAATATTAAAGTCGGATTGCAAAATATTAGAACGAATCATTTATCTACTCTTTTATTGTGGTTCGCATATTACAAATTGATAGGAATTCCCATAGGTGTCATGCCCTTGACGACACAAATATACTGGATGTTTTGGATCAAGAGATGCAATTTGTGACAGCGTATAAAGTGCAATAGCAAACTGCATGAATGGCAGTGCTTTGACTATAGTATCACGATAATTTTTCATTTCGCAAAACTACTTAGGGCAGTGTAGAAAATACTTGTATTCAGCAAGTGGTCCGTAGTGCCACTGAATTATATCACATTCTTTGTAGGTGCCAACTACTTTGGTGGACTGTGATTTATCTGTCTCAGTCTCAGTGTTGCTGCCTGATGCCCAGACGATATAGGAAAGCACTAAACAAAGACCGATAAAAATAATACTAGCACCACCAAATCCACGCAGAAACTCTTTCAGTGCTTGTTTATCATCTTCAGTCATGCTCCAATCTCATCAAGTTTCTCATTCATGATGCCAGTCATATCAAGTGTGCGTGGATCAATACCAGCATCAGTGCAATCCATGATAAACTCCATGAAGGCACCTAGAATGAGACAAGCACGGCGTTTGTCATGCTCTGTGATGGTAGTATGTGGCATGGCAACATAGTTTAGCACATGACAGTAGAGATCATCGTAGGTCATGATGTTTCGTCAGAATAGTTTACATAAAGATTGTCACCACCGATGTTTAGGTGGTACATCTTACCATTGTTGAGATAGATTCCCAACCATACGGCACGACCTTCTTCCATGGTTTCGTAGTGTACCATCTTAACATCCTCCAGCACAATCTCGTCTGGATTCTTCACAAATCTACTCATTGTCCTTCATCCAATTTTCAAGAGTTTCCATGTCTTCTTCAAAATCTTTCACATCATATGGAATGAGTTCTACTTCACCACGCTCAATTTGATCTGCCATTTCATACAGATGCTCAAGAAACTCTTTTGGTAGAGTATCATCTTCACCTAGAGATTGCCAAAACCAAGATAAACACTCTTCATATGGATCATCATACCACATCAAAGCATAATCTGCATAGTTGCCAGTCATTAGGTCACGCCAGATACGGAATGTCCCACGGATACTTTGCCATCCAGTAAACCAACAGTGATGAATGATATACTCAACCCAGGTCAGTGTCGTTTTCTTCATAAGATTCGTCTAAATGACCCCAGTTCCAAGTGTGTTCAATAATACCAATATCAAAACCAAACTTATAAGCCCAGAACAGAATACTCAAAGTAGAACCAGAACCTGATTTAATTTGAATATAAGGCCATCCAGGATAATCATTCCAACTTACAGATGCCTGAAGCAAACTCCAACCTTTTACATTCAGAATCTGAACATACCAATCGTGTCCGTAATCATTACGGTGCTTAAAGTTAATCAGATTCATACACCTTCCTCAAGATTTGTCAGTTCTTCATCAGTCAATGCAGTTCCCATAGGACCTTTCTTAAGACGTGCCCATGCTTCATCTGCTTCCTTGAATTCTTCAAACTTCTTACGAAGATCTTCATCCATAGTCAGCTCATACTCTTCACATACCTTGCGTTGATCTGCCTCATTAGTGTAATCATTAAAGACCAGTGACATAGCACCACTGCGGATAGATTGCGGACACATACCCACACACAGCATAAACTTCTCAAATAGTTTAAAATACTGTCGGCAGTTGAGATCTGCTGCAGGTGCTGTGATTAAATAATGCTCTTCAGGGAGCATATCATCATCAACTGTAGATCCAAACCCACCAGTATAGGTGCGAGTCCAGGTAGCATCAAATTTAAATTGTACTTCAGCGTTGTAAGTCATCAGATTTTTTCAGAGTAAAGGATCCGTCTTGGTTATCAATCCATTTTAGCACATCACCCTCCTTCCATCCAAGGGTTTTCATCATCTCATCAGGAAACGTAATGATTCCATCATCATCCACGATCAGTGTGGTTTTCATTGAGGACAAGACACAAAAAACTCACCATTTACATAGCACGAATACTTAGATTTGTCTATGCGTTCTTTTCGTGTTGGTGTTAGATAATATCGAATTGGATCACCAACAATAACAGGAACATCTTGCAAACATCCTGCAATAATACATCCACCAATCAAAGTAATCATTTTAATTCCATCTAAGTGTATTCAGGTAATTAAGTACTTCCTCACGAACGTTCATCAATTCATGATAACATTTTTGATTATGAGCACATTGACGTAATTCAGAGTCTGGTTTTAATACACTTTCAACAAATAAATCTAATCCACGATTCCATTTCTCTTGTTTAGATTCACCATCATCGATGCTGTTTTGATCTTTCATCTGGTTTAACTGTAAAAGGACAAATTGGAACAGTTTTACGGATTTCCTGAATGATTTCTATCCTTTGTTGATTTGTAAGACCTGCGACTTTACCAACACGATCAATAATCGAAAGTGCATCCGAACATGATATGGTTGTTGTAAGTAACAAAGCAACCATAGTTTTCTCCTATTCTATTACTATTTAAGTCGGTTTATAATTACTTAATAATCTCCCAATGATCATCTGTAATTTCATCAATCCAGAAAAAGTACTTTTGATTAATAGAAGCAAGAAATACTTTACCATCCTTACGTTGCTCTACACGACAGGAATGAAGTCCAGCCATTTGATTAGCAAAACGATTCTTTGCTTTATTAGACTTAGGTTGGACACAGATAAATTCAGTCTTGGTCTTCATGATGTTTTAAAGTAGTTAAAGAGAGTTTTATCAACCTCCACAAAGGTATTCTAGTGGAGGTTTAGGAGTTTGTCAAGCGGTTAGAGAAAGAATACACAAAGTCATTAAGACCTAGGTATTCATTGTAAAGGAACTCTTCCATCTGTCTTGCTTCTACTTCCCATGGTTGGTCTTCATAGTCCGTCTCCGTGTGGTCTGTGCCCCTCCAGAGGCGTTTGTTGTGCTTGTCCTTAAGATTACCCTTAACGTGTTGATAAACGTGCCAGAGTTCATGGAAGAGGGTCTGAAGGTACAGGTCAGAGTTCATACGATTGTGTAACTCAATCTCAAACTCACGAGGGCGATAGTTACAGTCCATTACAGTACACCAACCATAGACACCTTCTCGTGCTAATCCACGATGATTAACAGTGATGTCAACTTTGTATTTTGGAAGATACTTAGCAATGAACCATTCTACAGCATCAGTACAACGACGTTTGCTGTAGTTGTATCCAGTGGTTTCAAGATAGAGCATTGATCGCAACTGTAGTGACACGAGTTCCCCATTGTAGCATCCAGAGGAAGGACGCAACGAAGATGAGTTTTTCAGTGGTGGTCATACTACTAGGACACTTTAGAGGCTTCAGATACTAAAAACCCCCGCCAGGTAATCCAGCGGGGGGAGATGCTTCTTAAATTTTCCTTGTCATTCCATCATACCAGACTTTAAAACTATATGCTGGCCATTGAGAATATAGGTTATTAATACTTCCTCCACCATAAGTACTAGGAACAATCTCATATTGATCGCAAGTTTTTGCATAATCAAGATATTCCTGAAAGAATGGATCTTGGAATGTTAATGTCTTCGCATAATTCCAGAAAGGAGTATCATACTTAGACCCAAACTGATAGTGCCACAATACAAAGTTCTCCGTCTGTTTGATATATCTACGAATTTCCCATTCCCTTTCTCTCATACTACCTTGTTTCAGTAGAATAGTATCAAAAACTCCTCTTGACCACTCAAGATATGTTTGTGTTGATGATGATTCTAATGGTTCTAAGAAAAACAGACGATTTCCATTAAGAAAAATTCTTTCATCTACAATTGGACGCTTTGCAACATAATTTTTAAATGAAACGTGCTTCTTAACTTCTACATCAAACATGCTCAGGAAGTTTTTCTCTGCTTCCTCTTTTGTTGTGATGTTATCGTTATAACAATACCCCACACAATAGTCATGGGATGGTGATGATTCATGTGTCGGAATTACAAATGTCCATCCATCTGGAGTTGCAACATGGCGACTCCAAAATGCTTCTGCAACATTCCAGTTTGGTTTACCAAGAATTGCTGCATTGATTGGATTTTTTAATTCCTCATAATCAGTGAAATCTGTTGGTTTTCCACGACAATCAAAAACATAGTCCGCATCAACACTATGCACATCTAGTACATTACTTTCAGTGACTTTAAAATGTCCTGAATTTAGAATTGATCGTTGCATCTCCCATGGACAATAATGCATTGCCATGCGGTCTGCTGGGAAGTTATGGAAGAGTTTATCATTATACTTTCCCCACCCTTCATATAAAATACCACTTTTAAATGTGGCATGAATATCATTATTATACCAATCAAATCCAGTAGCAGCCCAGAGAAGATTTGGTGGTTCTAATAATGTTGCTTGACCTACTCTTTCTGGTTGAGTTTCTGGGTTGTAGATTAACTCAATCTCAATATCTTTTTCTTTTCTAGTGTACCAACCCCAATGAAGTGCGGTGAATGATCCACCATTACCCGCACCAACAATTGATATTTTCATTTATAATATTATTACAGATGTTAAGTTTTTATTTAATTAAAATACGGTGGTAACGTTACTAAAAGTTTCGGTAGATCCAATTCCAAATGAAGATGATGTTGCGTTCATACCAAAATCAATTGATGATGATGTTGTATTCGAATTAAAATCGATTGTAGTTTCTTCTTGGACTACAGGTTCTTCAACAACAGGTGTGTTATTAAAAGTTACCATCGGTTCTTCAACGACGGGGGTACTTTCTACTGTAGTTGTAGGAGCAACATAAGGTGCTGGTTCTACATCAGTTACTGCACCACCAAACTCATACAGATGTGTTGCTGCTTCTTCTTGACTATCAAAGACAAGACGATTTTCGGGATTACTGGACCAGTGATAGTTCCCACAATAGTAGATAAAATCAACATCACCATTTTCATGGGTACGATGAACTTTCGAAATGTAGTGAGACATAATAAAGAAGTAAAGACACTTGCAGTCTAGTGGAGAAGGAAGTGTCTGTCAAGTGGTTTATCTTGCGTTGGACTGTCCACCGTAAAGGTTGAAACTTGGTGCTTCTGCGAAGGCTGCGTAAATGTAAGTTTTGCCTGATTCATTAATATCAAGAGGAGTATCCCGTATTTTGAAACCATTTGAAAGGAAATCGCAGAAATCGTCAGCACCCTCCGCAACACTCAGGTTTGGTCTTAATCCTAAAGTTGTAGTGTTATATTTGTTTCTTTCAGAATCGAGAATCCACCAATCTTTATTCACCGATGAATTAGTAGCTTTTAGTAATAAAAATTTAGGTCTAAATCCGGTTATAATCACCGGACCGTCTGTACTATTATTTCCGGTGTAACTACCAAATTTACTGAATCCGGGGATTTCTGCCCAAGCATAAACTATGTAATCAGCGTTTGCATTAATTCCAGCAAGACCACTACTTAAAGTAATGGTAGTAGAATCAGCACCAGAAATATATTCTGTATTACTTGTCTCTCCTACTGTTTGGTTAAGATATAAAGTCTTGGTGGGGTCAATACTTTTGTGCCTTACACGCCAACTCTCCTCAGTACCAGTTAATTGTTTCACAATCGTAAAATCAGGAGTCTGGGATAAACCGTGAGGAACTTTGGCTCCCGCAGTCTGATTTCCTGCATATTTTATAATACTAAACCCACTCTTTGTATTCACAGAAGCACCAGTAGGAGTAATCGTTCCAGCAGTTAATCCAGCAGCAGAAGCAGTATCATAACCTACATCGTCAATATTAAAGGTGTTTGAGTTTCCACCTGCTTTCCAAGCCCATCCAACATAAGTTAAACCACTTTCATTAACTCTAGATTCAGCACCACTTATAACAAATCCGTTGGATTGAGGAGTTACTGACGAATAAGTAATTTCTTGAGCGGTCTCGGAAGAAGACAACATTTTTGTTGCACCACGCACCGAATCATACAACGCATGATT
>Ga0222713_10002209_pt1 | contig 20958 bp, 28 predicted proteins | sample C33_649DmetaG_FD_165061 | JGI IMG/M metagenome (GOLD analysis project Ga0222713, IMG submission 165061) | Estuarine water microbial communities from San Francisco Bay, California, United States - C33_649D | ecosystem: Environmental > Aquatic > Marine > Unclassified | place: USA: California...
TATGAAGATGTGAATGCGTCATAACCATCAGTATTAGACCACATCATTCTGTTATTGTTGAATACTCTAACCTTCTGATTGGTTCTGGAAGGAAGATGATTCAACAGACGGTTGCTACCGAGAGCAATCTTGTCCAGAGTCTCAAGTTGATCAATGCGACCGAAATAATCCTTAGAAGCATATGATTCGGCATACGATGTACTATGCTCATAGGTAATCACAGATGGATCTGTGGTTACTAAATCAGGTGAACCATCAGTATGAACTCTTGTATAAACTGCGGTTGTAGTTACAGTTCTAACTGTTGGTGTGGTTACACCAGTCGTTGTGTGATGATTTACCTTCTGTCTGTTACCATTCTCACTAGGAGTATATCTATGGGTATTAACAACTGTTGGAGCAGCACCAGAAGGAGCATAAGCAGTTCTCTGAACATCATAGGTTCTGGTCTCCACCCAGACAGGAACCGTTGATTGTGTTACAACAGAAGTTCCAGCACCAGAATCAGAAGTGGATGATGATGTGGTGGTTGTTCCGTTAGTTGTTACAGTTGAACCATCACTATAAGTATCAACAGTCGTTGGAGTTGTTGATGTAACTGTCGTGGTTGTGGGGATTGTTGTTACGACAGTATCCACATAATAAGTTCTAGTGTCAGCGACAGTATCAAAAACGTAACGATCTTGTGTTGAGGTTTCTGTTCTTGTACCAGAAGAAGTGCTGGTGGTAACAATAGGAGTGCCAGATGCAGATGATACTACTGTGGGGGTTGATGATGGTGGTGGTGTGGTTACTGTACCAAACTCATAGATGTCAAGAATTCCATTCTGGTTAGCATCACCAGAGATAAGTCCAGCAGAAAGACTTACAGTATAAGTACGAATAACCTCATCTATTGGAGCCCACTCCATTGTTGGAGTTCCAGTTGGATCATAAGACTCGGCATTGCCCAAAGGAATGTAAGTAAAGGTATAATCACCAGCAGCAAGACCGACGACATTGAAACCTTGCCAGGTATAAGTGCCACCAGCAGGAGCGATACTAGCATCCCAAGGAACAAGTTGTGTTCCGTCAGTAGTAAAATAGTTTGTGTTTGGATCAAGTCCTGCTGGAAGAGTTTGTTCAAGCAGGTTAAACTGATTGATGGTTGTTGTATAACTTGTACCGTTGGCACCTTCAAGTTTTAACTCAGCTTCATTAAACTGCGTACCAACGTGATAGGTTCCATACCAGAATGTTACTCCACCAGTTCCGTCACCAACGTAACCAATGGCGTTTGTGTGTGCTTGTGCTGGTAATGCACTTGTTCCCATTAATAAAGCAGACGCTCCAGCAAGCGCCTTCTTAGCGTAAGACATGAAAATCCTCTGTGAGTTCAGTGTGTACTAAACGAAACAAACCGAAGTTATGTTAAAAGTAAAGTAATCACCGAATCGCAGAGGATTCGGACTATGTAGATTCAGACCAGTTAAGATCAAGAATCAGTGATGATTGTAAGTTATTTATCCTTTCTTCCAGGCTTCTCCTTCTGCCTTGCGGCGTCTAGCGAGTCCTGCTTCTACATTTGAACCAGGATTACGGTAGAGATAAAGAGCATCGGGAACTAAGTTCCATTCTCTATTTTTCAAACGTTTTGTAATAGTATTAAAGTTATCGCCGCCGTAGAAACCAGCGCCAAGATTATACGCAAAACTAAGAAGAGCACCTCGTTGTCCATCTGACATTTCTCCCCAGTGAGGAATCTTTTGAAGTGCGGGAAGGAATTGTGATTTGCACTGACTAATCAGCAAATCATCTGCTTCTGCTTGCGTAATCTTATCACCAAGTTTGAATGGTGAACCATCTTTCTTGCGGGTAGAACCCCAACCAATAGTGATTGGAAGATTACCCGTTAAAGGATCAGGATAAGCCGACAAGTGACATCCTTCAAACTCCTTAATTAATTTGATTCCCATCATAGGAACCTCGCCACTTGCGGCAGCAGGAGCACTACTGCCGCTGGTTACTTTCCCAGTGATTTACCACAGTGAGGACATGTATCTCCAGCAGGAGCAGCAGCGGCAGCAGCAGGAGCAGAACCCCCTTTCTTGCCTCTGTAAATCTCTGCCCAATCAATATTATCTTCCAGATATTTTACTGGAAGATTATCTTCCAACCACTGAACTGCCTTAACGTGATTGGGATTTCTATCGTCATAGAAATTAAAAAAGTTATGAAGGTCGATCCTTGCCATTGTCTTCTCCGAAATACTTTTGATACAGTTGACTTGCTTCCAAGTGCTTACCATTATTGGTAAGGTCTCTAATTACTTGCAATATTTTGCGTTTAAAATTAGTCGAAGATCCTTCCCCAGCCATCGTTACCTCCTGGGCACCAACGGTGCTTTAAGACTGCTTTGGTGTAGATTGTTTTCTTACCATTTTCGACTGGACCACTATAATTATCATTCAATGAACCATATGGATCATTCACATAATATCCCTTTCCATCTGGGGTTTTACCAATGACGACACACATATGCCCACCAGTAGGTGCAGAAAGAGAACCCCTATGAAGGATGCCAATAACAACTGGCTTCCCAGCGTCCAAACTTTTATCAATATCAGCAAAAGATAGATTGTAACTAAAGTGTGACTTAACTCCATAAGCTTCCAGAACTTTTGTCTGAACGGCATGGTCCGTTGTATCACCAATCTCAAATACTTTCTTAACATACTCATCGTCGCCTTTAATACTTCCTGGTTTGAGGAAAGATAAGCACATAGCGCACGATGAAGAGTTGCAAGTTCTATGTGCATCTCTATAGTTGTCTACCTGATTGTAGTATGGAACTGCGAGAACTTCTGGAACGGGTGGTTTAGTTCTGAAGATTCCAACCCATTCTGTCTCAGAGTCATCCATAAACTCCGCTGGAAGATTATCCTCCAACCACTGAACCGCTGCTACATGATTGGGGTTCTTATCATCATAAAACTTAAAAAAGTTATGAAGATCTAGTGTCATTGGATATTACTTAAAACACACAGTATTTATAAAAAAAGCACCCTTTTGAGAGTGCTTTTATACTTATTTTCTTTTATCTTTAGGCAGTGGCACCAATCTTTACAGTTGACTTTACATACTCAAGAACGTTTTCTGGTGTCGATACTTCGTATGGGTCGGTGTCTGCGTTGTCACGGAAACCGTCTTCAAGGAATAGTTTTTCGATGATTCCGTTATCCACAACCGCAGCATAGCGCCAAGAACGCTGACCGAAACCAAGGTTAGACTTGTTGACCAGATAACCCATGCTTCTGGTGAAATAGGCATTTCCATCGGGGATAAGTTTTACTTTTTCAATATTTTGATCTTGTGCCCAAGCATTCATAACAAAGCCGTCATTAACAGAAAGGCAGTAAATAGCGTCGATGCCAAGAGCAGTAAATTCATCGTAGTTTTCCTCGAATCCTGGGAGTTGATAAGCACTACAAGTGGGGGTGAATGCACCAGGCAGACTGAAAATAACGACTCGCTTGTTATCAAACAGTTCTGAACTAGTACGGGTTACAAACTCACCGTTCTCACGGAAAACAAAAGATACCTGTGGGACTTGAAATTGTTCTTTACGCATCTTTACCTCCATCACCAAATACCAGGAATAACCTGTCCAGTGAAGGCATAAGAACCCATAGCGGCAACGATACCAATCATTGCTGCCCAACCGTTAATACGTTCTGCTTTTTCGTTCATTGTTTTTCTCCTTGATAAGGGTGTTTTTGTTTGAGTTCAGGATTAGGAATAGATTCCTGTTTTGGTGAACGTGTTTTATTTTTGATTACAATAAAAGCATCATTCTGATAAGTGACTGTTCCAAATGGTTTTGCCCATTTTGGATTAGCATCAGGATGTGTAGCAGTTCCTGTTACTGCTACACCACCAATCTCAACTGAGATGTCATCATCTTTATCCCATCCAAGTGTTTCAAGAGCAATTGCAAATTGCCCTAGCATTCCAGGAGTCCCCATAACAGTTTCTTCTGGTTCAAGATTTCCAATCACAGATTCTCTTCCTGCTCAGTCAGGATTACACAATCGCTGGTGGGATATGCAACACAGGTAAGAATAAAACCATCAGCAATTTGATCATCATCAAGGAACGATTGCTCTTCATTATCTACAGTACCAGAAATAAGTTTTCCTGCACACGAAGAACAAGCACCTGCACGACAAGAGTAAAGCATATCCAGACCTGCTTCTTCAGCAGCTTCCAGAATGTACTTATCATCAGGACATTCAATAGTATTTTCAGTTCCGTCAGGAGATTGAAGAGTAACGTTAAAAGTAGCCATTAGTAAGTTTCAGAAAGTTTTTCTACAGATGCTGCCAACAAAACAAAGAAGGCAACTGATGTTATTGTAAACAAAAGTGAAGTCATTGTCAAGCAATTCCGAAGAAAAAGTTACCAGTCAAAGCATATGAAAGAAAACCAGATACAATACCAATCATAGCCCAACGACCATTTGCTTTTTCTGCTTTTACCGCATAAGGTTCAATACCATAACGCTCAAGATCTTCCTTTGTCATATACATGGAAGGTTCCTTAGCGAACATATTGAACTGTCCAAATTCATTTTTAGTTACAGTCATAATAGATTTGTGAAGAACTGTTACAACATTATATAGCAAATCTAAAGAAAAAACAAGGGTGGAAACCCACCCTTGTTAGAAAATCCTGACAGATTAAGTATTAATACTTACTAAATCAGAAGGAATAGCGAACTTTAACTTCACCACCGAGGTCAAATGCCTCGCTGTCAAAACCATATTCACCAGCAACTTTAGCCTTTACAGACACTTGCTTGGAGACAGGGTAAGACAGACCAATTTCGGAAACGAGAACACCTTCGTTTTTGGTTTTACCAGTGTTCCACTCATAACCAGGACCAACTTCACCATAAACCTTCAGACCACTGGTGCCTACTTTGGTTTCATAACCACCACGGACTTCAGTTTGAGCACCCTTGTAAGTACCACCATTGGTAAGAGTGCCAGCAGCAGTAGTTTTTGATTCTACATACGGACCAGCAAGGGCAGGTGCCGCAATCATAGGAAGTGCCATTGCGGCAAGAGCGATTGCTTTCATAAAAATCTCCTTTTATAAACATTAAATGTCTTCAATAAAAAAGACCCCTATATTCTAACAGGGGTCTTTAAGTTTGTCGTTAAGGTTTAGTTAACATTCAATGTGGACAGTTAGGTTCCACAAACCTTCTATTTCAGAAGGTGTACTTCACACCAGCCTTGATGTTGCTGGTCAGGTCAGAACCAGTCAGGAACCAGTACTCACCATAGACGCTCAGATTCTCAGTAGCGGCAACGGAAGCACCTGCCTTACCAGAAACGTTAACTTTCGAATCACCACTTTCAGGAGTGGACAGAGCAGGACCGACCTGAACATAACCGTTAACGGTATCGCTCAGAGCACCTTCATAACCGATATGTGCTTCGGTCAGAGTACCGATGTAGTCAGAACCGACGAGACCAGCATTAGCCTCAACGTTAACATAAGGGCCAGCGAACGCAGCGGTGGCAAGGAAAGGAGCAGCTGCAACAGCTGCGATTGCGGATTTAAACATAATAGTACCTCTAAGTTTCTCGCAGAATAATACCTGCGGATGTAAGGAGAATCGACTTTCTCCGTTTCAGTGACTCAACGAGTATTTGAGGTTTCATCACTTGAACATATTTATTTTAACATTCACTTAACCTTTTTGTCAAGAGGGTGGGTTTTCCTCCTTCTGTAAGGCAGAGTTTTCTGTGATTCTGCCTAGATAAGGATCATAATTCATATAATCCCTAATATCAATACTAGAACCATTCTGTTCCCAGAAACTGGATTGAGCCTGATAGTTTCCTTTATGGAATGCATCAACGTGCTCTGGATGAATACTAGAACCCAATTCAGTTCTATAAAGAAGAAGTGGAATGGAAAAAGTATTTCCAGAATTGTAAATTAAGTCATCGGCAACTGGACGTGGTTTACATCCATTATCAAGTTTATACTTATCTCCACGACAATGAAGTCTTACTAGTTTCTCAGCATGATATCTATTGATTACATAACAAGCCGTTGAGAAATCATTCACAAATCTCTTATGAAGTTTAACGTGGATGTCACCTGTGCAAATAATAGCAATCTGCACTACATCCCAATCATATGGAAAGTGTGCATAGAAATCTGTCCAAGTAAAATTCCAGAAACGAACTAAGTCCAAACTACAATCATCTTCCATAATGATTGCATAAGGACTATCAGAAGTTTCAAGGTAATGTTTAAGTGCTTTCAAATGAGAAGTAGTACATCCAATCTCACCAGAAGACATCATCTCTGGATATCTTCCGGAAATAATATCACTCAAGTCATCATCTCTACCATCATAAGCAGAGATGCGTTCATAATTTTCAATCTCCCAATATTTAAATTGGTTCTCCATATACTCTCGTCTATCTGATTGTCCATCTAAATTAAGATAATAGATTGGTCCAATATTTTTGAGTTTAAATGTAGATTTATTTTTGTCTAAAAGTTGAATATCCATTACAGATTGATTTTGTAAACTTCCTCATTTGCAGTTCCAAACTGAACCTTATCACCATATTTTTCAGTCAGTTCATCTCTGACTTGATTAACAATAGATTCAATGTCATCAATATACACAGTATATCCAGCATCAAGCAATCCTAGACACAACTTGTATTGTTGACTTTCTACAAGCATATCCGTTCCTTTCTTGTAAGAAATGTAATCGAAATAGAAAGGAAGTCCTTTAGAGTTTTGTTCAATGACTTGCCCCAAAAGGAATGATGCATGTTGACGATTAAAGTTATCTGTCGTCTCTCCTAGATTATAATCCAATCCTTGTTTTTTTGCATAGGCAGCAAAGGCACGATTATCTCTGGGAAGACATGGACCACCAAATCCATATCCATAGTTAAGGTACTTTCTACCTACCCTAGAATCATCTCCAATAGCGCCCAAAACAGTTTTAATTTCATCACCAAGTCCAGAAAGAGTCATAACTTCTCCAACCATGTTAGCGTAACTAATCTTGGTTGTGAGATAACAATTCACTGCAAGTTTAACTAACTCTGCAGCAGTGGTAGACATCAGACTAATCTTTGGTGCGGTAATTTGAATCTTATTATAAAGTTCACAAAGTTCATCATAAACTTTATTTCTCTTTCCACCAATCAGAACCATATCAGCATGTTGCAAGTCCCTAATGATAGAACCTTGAGCGATAAATTCTGGATTATAAAAGACATCTACACCATATGGATTCAATTCTGTTTGGAAGAGTTCACAATCTCCAGGATTAGTTGTGCATCCAACTACAAGACTTTTTCCTTCCAGAGAAAATTCACAGGACTGAATATCTTCAATAACTTTCCAGACTGCACTCACATCATAACTGCCATCAGGTAAAGATGGGGTAGCAACAAGAGTGTAAATGATGTCACACTCTTTTACAACTTTTATATTATCTGTGGTTGCTTTTAGGTGTGTTGAACTTTTAAGCAACTCAAGAACGCTAGGTTCATTAGTAGTGATTTCTTTATTAGAAAGTCCTAGAACATAATCCTGGCGGATATCTGATACTAGAACATCATAACCTGCTTGTTCGCAAAGAAGAGCAAAGCAAATGCCCAATCTTCCAGCGCCGATAAGTCCAATCTTCATAGTTTAAAAGTAGGAATAGGATTCATTTTGTGTTTATTCTGAGTGCTGAATTTTGCAAGAACTTCAACCGCAGGGCCTGTTCCCAATTCCATTGCCTCTTCTAATTCAGCGTATGATGCACCAATCTGATCTTCATCAGTTCGGCTATCTTCCCAGAGTCCATCTGTAGGAGGAGCGTCAATAATACGTTGATCTACACCAAGATGTTTTCCAAGTTCCCATACTTCTGTTTTATAAAGATCAGCAATAGGTGCAATATCAACACCACCGTCACCATATTTAGTATAAAATCCTACACCATAATCTTCAACTTTATTTCCTGTTCCCACAACGATACCACCAATAGCACCTGCAATCTGATAGAGAGTTACCATTCGAAGTCGTGATTTGGTATTGGCATTTGTAAGATTATTTGAAGTAAATTCTTTCTCTCCTGCCCAAAAGTCAAATGTCTTCAAAAACTGATCATAAACACTGGTTAAATCAATTCTAATTTTAGTTACATTAATATAATTCTTTTCAAGGTAATCAGTGTAATCATCAGATAAAGAATCATTTTGAGAGTTGGAATGAAGAGGCATTGAAAGGACATAAGTAGGAAGTCCTGTTTCAGCACAAAGAGTTGATACCACAGCGGAATCAATACCACCAGATACACCTACAACAAATGCTTTGATACTTGGATTTTCTAACACATAGTCACCCAACCATTTAACAATTTTAGATTTAAGTTCTTCGTAATCTGTAATTCTGTTCATAGTAATATCCAATCAGTGCAATAAAGATCTTTGGTATTTTTATCAGCATATGCAGGTCCAAACCACATTTTTGGTGCGATTATTTTCTTGTTTGGATTATTAATTAACCAAGCACCCCACCAACTTAGAGAACTGTTAGCAATAATAGCATGAGAACAAAGAGACATCAAGCACAAATCAGCATATGGAGTGAAAGAACCATCAGCATATTTGTCTTGAGGTTCTGATATCAAGAATCTATCACTTGAGAAAAATTCTTGTTCTTTAACCCATTCCGGCGAATCTGAAAATACAACCACTGGTTGTTCATCATCAAATTCGGCAAGTGCCTTTTCATAATATTCAAGAGGTTGAACTGGGTGTTGATCTCCACATTGAGTATAACTCCACTTAAATCCACGAGGATCTACAAGATTAGGATCACCACGACGAACATGAAGCATAATTGGTTCTTGCCCATCAAGACTATCCATCATTTCTTTACATGGAACAAAGTGCTCATCATGAAAAGTAAAATCTTTACGAATCTCATCTGAAATATGTTCGAAATATTTTTCAGACTGAAAGAATCCATGAAGACTTACATTGTCTGGACATTGCTCAAAAAGTTCTTCATCAAAGTGAAAAAACCTTTCCTGCACATACTGATAGTGTTCAAGATAATTTAAATTATCTTCTTGTACCGATTCTAACTTAAAACATTGATGAAGACTGTAGTTTTCAATACCAGTTCTATTGAACGGAGGAATACACCATTCATATCCATGCTTTGCAGCAATTCCTCTTAAAGCAGCATACTCAAACATTTGATTGCCGAGTCTGCCAAGATTTCCAATTTGATTAAATGCCAGCATATTTTTTAAGATACTCTTGTTGCGAATAATATTCTAATAGTTGTTCACGACTCATAGTTTGAATCTTTTCCCATTCCTGCATATTAGATTCCATATGTGGGTTAGAGAACCAAGAGTTTTCTCCTCTTGCGTGCTCTAAGTGATAAACATAATCATTAATACGTCCTACATTATAACCTAATGTAGTGAATCTGTAAAATCTTTCTTTATCTTCTGGAGCATACGCTTTGAAGTTTTCATTTTCCAATCCACCTTTGATATAAACTTGGCGATTAAAAAACTGAACCCAACCAAAATCAGAGGTGTGTAAATTAGAAGCATCATCAAGACATTTGTAATCAGATGTTTCTAGAAACTTAGATACAACTTCATCAGTTGCTCTCACTTGCTTTTGATACATTCCCTCTCCATATGGATAGATTACATCGTGCGTGTGATGAAGAATAGATTGGTAGGATTCATGATAAGAATCTAAAGGGAGAAGAACATCACAATCATAGTTTACTACAATTTCAGTTTTTGCTTCTGCAACCATCTCATTCAAAACTTTTTGGCGATGAAAAAGAGGTTCGTCACTTTTTTCAAAGATGTGTTTAACAGTAATATCACACTCAAGAATATCTTTCAGAACTGGAAGAGCATCTCTTTCAAATACTGATTCCGAATCTACTTCTTTGATAAGGATATTTGTATCAAAATTTTCTAGCAAAAATGCTGTAGTTGTAATGACATTACGTAATCTGTCTTGAGATTCAATACGAATAGGAATAATAAAAGTTGCTTTTGATAAATCAATTTTCATCTGGATATTTTCTCCCACCTTCACAAAATGTTTTATGTTTTTCCGTAACATATTCTAATTCATATCTATTCATTAACCAACCACCTTCTGGATGATCAATTTGAATATCATATTGAATACCACTTGCACTCATTCTACCATCATGTTCTCGATTAGCAATCAATACATCAGAAATAAAAGCAGGTATTCCATGTTCAAATCTCATACGATGATAAAGTTCAGTATCAATAAGTAGTTTGATATTTTCATCCATATACATCTTAGATTCATTTAACATTGCAATGCAAGATGGACTACCTAAAAGATTTCTACCTTCAAGCATCATATCTGTCCAACGAGGAATACAATCTCTGTGAGTTTCTATACCATCTGTTGTGTGAGTGAATCCATGAAATAGCCACTTACATTCTGATGTATCAAATGCGTTTTTAATTTTTTCAAGTGCTTTATCATCAACAAAAATATCATCCTGATAGATTAGTTTGAGAATTCTACCTTCTGCATTTACTAAAGCACAATTAGTATTTGGTGCTTGAAATCCTCTTCCATTTGGATTTTGAATGTAAGTAATTTCAAAATCATAATCACATTCTCTACAGAAATTCATAATTTCTGTGTCTTTACTATGATCAGAAATTACAATATCAAAATCTTGAAATGTTTGCTTTTTGAGAGAATCAAATAGTTCAGAAAGAAACTTTACACCCTCACCTTTAAATTCATAAGTAGGAATACATACCGAAATTTCAGACATCTAGATACTTCCACCTATCAATAAAAATATCGGTTGGATCTTCTCCATCAGGACCAAACCATAACTTTGGTCCGATTACATTATCATGTCCTGCCAACCAAGCACCCCACCAAGAGAAAGTAGAATTGGCAATGATATTATAGTTACACATAGACATCAAACACATATCATGAATGTTATCGCTTTCAGAAATAAAGAATCTGTCTGAAGAAAAGAATTCGTGTCCAAATGCCCATGCAGGATCATCAGTAAAAACAAAAACTGGGATATCCTTTGGAAGTTTGGCAAGTGCTTCTTCATAGTACGAAATAGGAAGCACTGGATGAAAAGTTGGTTTAATAAGATGATCGGTACGACGAACATGAAGTGAGATTGCTTCAGTGTGTCCTTCATCAGTGACAATCTCTTTCCAGATATCATCACACAGTTTCTTTACTTCATCCCTAAACTCAAAATCCTTACGAAGTTCTTCTTCTACATGAAAGAAATATCTTTCAGACTGAAAATAACCATAAAGATTTACGTCATCGGGACAAGTCTTAACGAGTTCTTTATCATATCTAAAAGAACTTTCTTGCCTATATCCTGCTTCTAGCATACCAATATTCTTAGCTCCAGGCATCTTAAATGCCATGAAGAGTTTGTGCTGTTGCTCCTCATCAACAAACTCCTCATCAGTTCTAGGTCCATCGGGAATGATAAAATCATATCCGCGAGCAGCAGCAATACCTCTGGTTGCTGCATATTGGAACATTTGATTACCAAATCTTCCGTTCTTACCAATGTGATTATGTCCAATCATCCTAATTCAACTCCTGGGGGTAAACGATAGTGAAATCCAAATGGGGTAATTCCTTCTGCTTCTGGCACTCTAGTTTCTTGAGAGAACCTTACTGCAACTTCTACTGGTGCATACTTGCATCCTTGTTCGATAAAAATGTGTCTATTGTGAACACAAACATTTCCATCCTCATGATAGTTTACCACACCTTTTGGCATCCAGTAAAAGTCACTGTTGTTGGTTTCCCATGGAACTTCAACCTTAGTAGGAACTTCAAGGAATTTCTTACTTCTTAGAGAAAATCCTCCATTTCCAACACGATGATGATTGCCAAATGGATCAATATAAGCTTCCTCAACATATGCCCAAGGAGCACCAATATAATCATATTCTAGCCATGCATTATCCCACTTCTCGGGGAACAATACAAATCCATCAGGTTGAACTAGAAGACAATGAGAAGTATCTACATGTTCATAAAGATGATAGATTACATAATAGTTGTAATCATTATAATTCTTGATATCCCTAACTGATGTCTCCAAGACAATACCATCATCAATAAGGTTGGGATTATTATCAATTTGTTCTTGAGTGGTAATTATTTTTACAGCACCAAATTTAATACCCGCCATACTTGTATAGACACCCCGAAGAGTGCCACTCAAATCATCCGTAGTATCTACAGAAATTAATGTTACATCAGGCAAATCAATCATAAGTCACCTTCATAAATGTTTGATGTCTTTTTATACTCTTCCCATTCTACCTTACATTCTTCAGGTGTAAAGAGGTTTCCATCCCTATCCATATAATAGGTTGGGTAACTATATATGCTACACCCAAGACTCCACCATCCTTGAGATAAGTTGTGATGGAACCAGTACTTTGGAGCAATACAATACTCTAGAGTTTCACTTGTCCATAAAGGAAAGCATGAGAATGTTGAAGTTGTACAGATAACATTCCTTGCATTTTTGATAGCCACATAATCCCATGCAACATCGACATGATATGCAGGATATTCAGGTAGCATTTGATTTGCAGTTCTCACATCATCAGTGACAATACAAAATTCCATGTTTGGATTGTATTCGAGCGTTCTCTCAATTGCTTTAGTCCAATAACTGCGAGGAACAAACCCACCAGCATTACCTACCATATCACCACCACGGAAATTAAGAACGCAAATATTCTTTCCGTTTGTATCCATATGTTCATGTTCTGGAAGAACTTTTAACCAGTTCTTTACCAAATCTAATCTATCTCCAAAGTATTCTTCGGATTGAAGATTTCCATAGATTATATGATTATCAGAAATAGATAAAAGTTTTTTATCAGTTAATCTAATATCTGTCCTGAGATACTTATCAGTATGAAGTCCATGGCGATACTCATCATAACGCATCAAATCTTCAGGAACTTCTTTCCCATAGTCAAGATTCATGAAGTAAAATCCTTTTTTGTTTACTCTAGAATCTCCAGCATTTCTAAGTCCACCAATACCAAAATCATAATCAAGTTTGTGTGCCAACATTCTAGTAGTGACATAACAAAATAATTGGTTTCCTAGTCCTTGTCCATGAATAAATTCAGTCGCTAACACGCTTTTTCATCCTATCAGATACTTCATAGTTACCAAGCCAAATAGTATATAATGCTCTCTCAATCATTTGTCCTTCACCAGATACTCTTGTATGTCTTGTAAACGTTCTAAGGTTTTCATAGAATACTTTATTATACTTTAAAATGTATTCTTTGGGAACTATAAAATTTGCACCAGGAGGAAATCTAACGTATCTTGGATGAACTGAATCAATGAAACAAAAATCAAGAAAATCATTATAGTTTCTAAAATATTTGGTAGGATGTTTGGGATGATTTAAGTACCAACTATCATTTGTTTCCATCCACCCACCTTCACAGGAAAGCATAGCATAACCATTTTGCAGTGCTGCTTGATTTGGATCATGTTCTTTCCAATCTTCAAGGCATGTAAAACACTTATTATTAATCACTCTATCAAAGTATTTTTTACTAACATGCCTACCAATAGTGTTTCCTTTAAGAAACACAACTACATCTGGCAGACTATCATAGTGATCAATAATAAAAGTCATATAATCACTAATATTATATCCATTAGGATCTCCATTAGTAATATTATATTGTGGATATTTTTTCTTTAAATTTGATGGAGGTATCATTCCAGAATTATCGTTATCTACAACCCCACCTGCCCAAATTTTATCATATATCAAATGTGGGTTTGGATATTCTGATAACCAATCCAAATCGTTATTATAATTTGATATGCAGAAAAAATTCATAGTGCATTCTTTACTGTAGTGTTATAGAAGTTATTCAAGTCTAAAATACTCAAATCTATTCCTTGTGCTTCTTGAAAAAGATAATCATTATCAGTCAACAATTCTTCAGTCACTTCAGCAAAATCATCAACAAATAACACAGGATAATCCTTAAACAATTCTTGTAGATATGAATGTTTTTTCATAATAGGAACTCTTCTCATGTATAAAACTTCCCAGTTTCTATGACAATCAATTGCATTTCCACGAGGACATAACATGAATTTATGTTCTCTTAAATTAAGAAGAAACTCATCATAGTTTACTCTATGAGTATCTACAGTTGTCCACTCTTTATTAATAAACATTTCCCTAGTTCCAAATCTTTCGGAGTGGGAGTTTTCATTATGACTTACATATAAAAGTTTTTTAGCAAATTTCTCCTGCACATTATTCATAATCATTTTGAGGCAATCTACTCGATTATCATGGGGATGTATTTTTCTCTGTACTCCATACGGAGCAGGGATTACCTTTCCCCCGTTCGCAACAGCATTTACTGCACATATTTTCAATACATTATCAGGAATGGAATCAAAGATATAATCATCAATAGGAGTATCTTCTAGATTTGTAAAAATAATAAACTTCATAGCAGGAAATTTTGCACACAAGCTTAACAAATCTCCATTTTCCCAAAGTGATTGAATGTAAGGGAAGTCTTCTTCTTTACATTCAATAATATCTCTTTTGTATAAACGAATATTATCAATGAACAAAGTCATATAATCAAAACTTTTCTTCACTTCAAATAATTTAGAAACAAACTCAGTATTATTGAGATTGGGATGCTTCATAAAAGAAGTGTAAATATTACCCCATTGTCCAGACTGATCTCCGAATGAATAATCACAAAGATTGGATAATGCTATACCTTCAATCAATTCCATTTTTTAATAAATTCTGAATACTTTTCTTGGTTATTTTGAATATATTCTGGATAACTCTCATCAATTGGAACTGCTTTGTACGTCATACCCCTATTGAGTGGATCCAATCCCTTTTCAACTTTCTCTTCGGCATTAGCAATATTTACATCTGTATTATTTTCAGTATGCTCATAAGAAGATAATTTAAGTTTGAAGTTCTCTGCATTGCCAAGGAAACTAAAATGCCAACCACCATCTTCGATGCGATATGCGTTGGCATGATCTTGTCGATGCTGATCAATTGTTGTATTCTTCAAATGTCCCCAAGTGCAAAGTCGAGAACCCATCCAATCACTTTGGTATAAGAAATTGAGTTTATAGTAATAAGCATTACAGATAGTGACGTAGTGATTGTTAGGATTAAACCAAGATAAATCCTCTAATACATAAGGATTGATGATTTCATCAGCATCACTTGTAATTACCAAGTCATCGTCTTTTACTCCAGCACTCTCAATGGCAAAGGCACTGTTATTGCGATTAAAGAGTGCTCTTTGAAAACGAATAGGTAAATCAATAAACTTAGTACCATAAGGATCAACATCACTGTATGCTACATGATGTTTTGTTTTGTTTAACATGTGATTGAAATCATTTGGAATTTCTTCAGTCACATAATGAATGATTTTATCATTCCACTTAGAAAACCTATCTTTATTTTCCTGATAGTAGAGTGGTTTTTCATTACCACTCACAGTGAATGGAGACTCTGTAAGAACAAAGTAGTCAACAACATCATTTAAGATGTTGAGACGCATTTCCAATAATTCTAATTCATTGAAAAAAATAAACGAATCAAATACTCTCATCCTAAAATGACCTCACTAAACTCTACATTTTCATTTACAAATTGTTTCCAAATATCTTCATCAATTACTAGAGGATCAATCCACCAGTCTTCATACGGATTGCCCTCATTTTTTACATTCTTAACAACTCTTTGATATCCAAGAGATGACAATATTTCCCAATGTTCTTTTTGAACTTCCTGTCCACCTGCATATAAATCTGTTTCAAATGTAATTACAGAAAATCTATAATCTTCAAGGGGAAGTTTTTTCAAACACTCCAAAGTAATTTGTGGAGGATCACAATCTAATTGCAAGTAATCAATTTGTTTGGGATACTCTTTTTCATCAAAAAGATTTTTGTAATCAAACTTTGTAGCATCAGCACAAATACATTTATTCTTTCTTATTGAATTAAAATAATCTACTTTATCTTTCTCAATTTCAAAAGAAACTCCTGTCCAATTATATTGAGACTCAAGAAGATATGAGTTATTAATTACTCTAGGTTTATCAGCACCTATCTCAACATAAACACCATTGCTCTTTCCATTAAGAACAGAAAGAACAAACATATCTTGCATTGACTGAGAATAATTATTCTCAATTTTTTCAGATCCTACAAATTTAAACTTTAAGTTTTCATAGTCACTTTTAAAATATCTTCTTGAATTTGGATATTGTCCTTCGTAATCAATCATTTCCAGTAATCGTAGATGTCCTTTGTAACTTCATATTCCATTTTTTTCACTTTTCTGTTTGGTTGTTTCATTGCCCAAACGAACATATTCTCAATTAGTTCATCAAGATTAGTCTCATCCATAAAGTCTAGCATAGTTTTTGCTTTTGTATGATCACAATAAGCATGTTTTACTTCATGGCGTGGTTCTCCATGTTCAATAGGAACTTCATATCCATACTTTTTACCAATCTTTTGAACTGCTTCAGCAACCTCATTTAATGTAAAATGTTTATCTGCACCAATATTGAAGATTTCCCCATCATAATCTGTCAATAGTTTATCAAATGGTTCCATGTAATATTTGATATCAGAGAAAGCACGAGTCTGTTCTCCATCACCATACACAAGGATTGGTTCTCCATTCAATGTTTTGCGAATGAAGATTCCAATCACATTGCGATACTTGTCCCAGATGTTTTGATAGATTCCTAAAACATTATGAGGACGAACGATATTATATCGAAGTCCAAACTGTTCATGTGCAAGTTTCAAATCACATTCAACAGCATACTTAGCGATACCATATGGATCAATTGGTTGAGGACGTTTATCTTCAGTAAATGGAGGTTCTTGTTCTCCGTACACTGCCATACTTGAAGTGAAAATAAATTTTGTATTATGAGCGATACATTCGTTAATTAAGTTAGCAGAGCAAATGAGATTATTTCTGTAGTTAAAATTACGAATAAACGGAGACAATCCCTCTGCAGCATATGCCGCAAAGTGTAAAAGAACTTCTGGTTTGTGCTCTTCAAACAATTCAACAACTTTTTTTCTACGCTCAAGATCAAACTTGGCAAAAGTGAATTTTTCCCCCTTTGGCAAGAATGCTTTATATCCACCAGACAAGTCATCAATACCGATAACTTCATGTCCGTGAGCAAGTAAATGTCTAGTATAATTTGCGCCCAGTAATCCGGCACAACCAGTTACAAAAATTTTCATCTATACTCTAAAATAAACTTTCGTTGCTCTTCTGTATTTTTCCAACTGCAAGGAAAAACTGGAAGATAGTTTTCCAATTCCATCACATGCACATTGACGTTAGTATTAAATAGCATACTATAATTTAGGTGTTCAGTCAATAGCAAGTCTGTAGTAAAAAGATTTTGAATATTATTTGAACATAAAGCAGCTGCCATCGCAAATGTTCCCACACCAGATAAAGCAAGATTCTTTGCACTCATCAAAGTTGCAAAGTCTTCTTCAACAGTTGATGACTGAATTTGAACTTTATCAATTTTCATCAATTCATGAACGATAGGATTTTCTCTATCTGGTTCAGTAATTAAAATACATTTATCAAAAGAATCAATAAGATTCAAATAATATATTAATGGATTTGGAATGTAGTTTGTTGGGGGTTCAAAAATGCGATGGTAGTTATCTCCACTTCGCAGATGCATTACGATTGTATCATCGCCTATTATTTCTTTTTGCGGAAGTTTTAAATTTGGAGAGATGTGTCCTTTACATACTCTATGAATATTTTGATAGACATATTCTTTTGGCAAACCTATTTCATTTTCACCTTCCAGAATACCTTTTTCACAATGTACCAATGGTTCCCAAGAATAAAATCTTCCAGAATATTCTTGGGAATCTTCTTCCATCCCAAAATTTAGAATAAACTTTTTAATAACATCATGATCCAATTGCTGATAAAAAGAATCTCCTTTTTTCTCAGCAAACATCAAACAGTTAGCAATTTGCTGAATATTATTACCAAGTCTTCCGCTCCAGTGCGATACAGAACAAGTCATGGATTAATTACTAACTCATTTTGAATGTTTTCAATATCTTGATTCCAATCAACAAAATTTGGATTCTCTGGATTGAAATGCAAATCATTCAACCAGTTACGAATTTCAAAAACTTCTTTCCAATCAATATTGCTCTTAAATTTTTCAATAGCATCCAGAGTTTTGACTTGAACAAAAGTCATACCATAACTTGGAGTATAGTGCTCAAGACGAATATTCTCATCTTCATACTGATTCATTTCACGAACACTTTTGGGGAGTCCAAAGAAATCAGTAATTGCAACGTCTACACGTTCCCACTGCTTACCGCCAATAACATCTCCAGGACCTTCCCAATGAGAATCGTGGAAAATAAAATATCCATTCTCCTTAATGTGATTTGACCAGAAATAAAGTTCTGCTAACACTTGTTCACGAGTGTGAATTGTATCAACAAAAATAATATCAAAAGGATCTTCATCCCAATTTTTACCAAGGGTTACACTATCTGCCATATAGCACATGTAATCTTCATTAACAAAACGCGCTCCATTCTTTTCAAATCCATCAAACATCAAGTCACATCCATGGACTTTATTTCCTCTTTCTGCTGCTTCTACAGACATCACAGCAGAAGATGCACCAAGACGAACTCCCAAATCAATAAAACGTCCGTTCTTAAAAGTTTTAGCAACTTCAAGAAGTTTCCATGCATTCTCCCCCAAATCGCAATGAGGTTCGTTAATAAAGTTTCTAAGTGGTGTAAGATTAGTCATTGTAGCCATACTCCTTTTTCATTTCATCAAATACTTTGTGGATACCATCTTGAAGGTTTGTTTTGGGCATCCACCACCCAAAAATATAATTATCTGCTTCATTCCTCTTGTCCATCTGAACACTATCCTTTGCAAGTCCAGGTTTAATTTTTACATCATACATGCTAATTTTATTAAAACATCCCTGAATAATTCCAGCAACAGTTTTAATTGATTCTGAACGGAAAGATGTAATGTGCAAAGGATCTGTTGCTTTGAAATCATCATAGTGTTCCATGATAGTCTCAAGTGCTTCACAACAATCTTCAGCATAAAGAAACTGACGTTCTTCAGTTCCATCTGTCATCATCTCAAACTCACCTTCTTCAAATCCCTTACGGATAAAGTCAGTAATGACGTGAGACTTCTCATGATCCTTTTCAATACCATAAACATTCCAGAACTTAACAGTAAGTCCTTTTAAGTTCTGTGTATACATTTCACCAACACGCTTCATTACACCATAAGGAGAGTAAGACATGTTACTCATTTGAGATGATGCAAAGACAAATGGCTTCCTATACTCATGAAGATACTGGAATACGTTTGCCATAATCCTAGTGTTATTATCAATAAACTCATAGGTATGCTGATACTTTTTCAGATACCTAGAACCGCCAACATCAAATGCGAGGAAGAAAACAAAGTCAGCAAGACGAATATCATGCATCAATTTTGGATTAGGAATTTTTCTCAAATCCTCTTCTTCACCATTAGTAACATCAAACTCAGTTACTTGATGTCCTTTTTCGCGCAAGTAATCAGTAAGGTAGGCACCAATCTGCCCACCAGAACCAAGAATTAATACATTCATTTATTTTTAATTTGCTCCTGAATCCAAGTATATGTTTTACGGATACCTTCCTCAAGTGTCTGAGAGTAGTCCCATCCTAGTTTTTCCCGAATCAAATCATTGTTAGAGTTGCGTCCACGGACACCGAGAGGTCCATCAATATGATTTTTTTCTACCGCTTTACCTGCAACTTTAGCAGCAGTATCTACCAATTGATTGATAGTTACCATCTCTTCAGAACCAATATTTACTGGTCCCATAAAATCAGAATCCATCAATCTACGGGTTGCTTCGATGCATTCATCAATGAACAGGAAAGAACGAGTTTGTAAACCATCTCCCCACACTTCGATATCTCCACCATCCTCTGGGAGGAGAGCTACTTTACGGCAGATTGCAGCTGGTGCCTTCTCCCTTCCCCCATCCCATGTTCCTTCGGGACCGAAAATATTGTGGTAGCGAGCAACCCTAACTGGAATGCCATAATTACGATTATAAGCAAAGTACAATCGTTCTGAGAAGAGTTTTTCCCAACCATACTCAGAGTCTGGATTAGCTGGATAAGCAGATTCTTCACGGCAGTCTGGATTGTTGGGATCAAGTTGATTATGCTCAGGATACATGCAAGCAGAGCCAGAATAAAAGATTTTAGTTTTGTTCTGCTCAGTCATCTCATTCAACTTATGCTGCTCATCAAGAACATTCAAGTTGATAGACACTGAGTTATGCATGATATCAGCATCATTCTCGCCAGTGAAAACAAATCCTGCTCCACCCATGTCAGCAGCAAACTGGTAAATCTCATCAAATGGTTGTGCAAACTTATCAGCGATCTGTTGATAAAAATTGCCAAGATATCCAGTAAAACGAATGCAGCGAGAGACAAATCTTACATCACGAAGATCTCCACGAATAAATTCGTTTGCCTCACTAATACCATATTCAGGATATTTGAGATCCACTCCACGTACCCAATATCCTTCGGAACGTAGTCTCTTTACCATATGACTTCCAATAAAGCCACCAGCACCAAGTACAAGTGCTGTTTTTTTATAATCGCTCATAAAAAGTGAAAATTCATATACTATGTATTATACAAAAAAAGGAAGGTT
>Ga0222713_10002210_pt1 | contig 20954 bp, 3 predicted proteins | sample C33_649DmetaG_FD_165061 | JGI IMG/M metagenome (GOLD analysis project Ga0222713, IMG submission 165061) | Estuarine water microbial communities from San Francisco Bay, California, United States - C33_649D | ecosystem: Environmental > Aquatic > Marine > Unclassified | place: USA: California...
GCTTCCTGTTATTGCAGCAACTACCGGTGTAGGATTCACGGTAACCACAACTGCTGAAGATGTCGAAGAACATCCTGAAGCATTCGTTACTGTTACATAGAATGATCCACTAGTTGTTACATCTATTGATTGTGTTTGAGCACCATTAGACCATGCATAGCTTGCGCCAGCACTTGCAGTCAAGGTAACTGAACCACCAGAACAGAATGTGGTAGCCCCACCCGCTGTGATTGTGGCTGTTGCAGCTGCGTTAACCGTTACCGATGCACTAGCAGATCCTGTACATCCGTTGGCATCAGTCACTGTGTATGTTATTGTTGCATTTCCTGCAGCTACTCCCGTAACTTCTCCGTTGGCATCAACAGTTGCTACAGCAGCATCACTTGTAGACCAAACACCACCCGTAGTAGCACTTGCCATTGTAGTTGATTCGCCTTCGCAAACCGTAGTTGCGCCCGTAAGGGCATCTACAACTGGCGTAGGATTAACGGTTACCGTTAATGTAAATGGAGTGCCGATACAAGAGCCTGTGGCTGCAGTGATTGTGTATACCACATCTTGCGGACTCACATAGTTGTTTACAACTGTTTGGGAAATTTCAGTTTGCGCAGCAGCTTCATCCGATTCCCCTAATACAAAGCTATTGTCTGTAACTGTCCATGTATAAGTTGTTCCTGGAGGCACCAAATCACCGTTCCCTGTTGTAGGGGTTACGGTAAATGTTTCACCAGAACAAGCATTAATAGATGAATTAGCAATTGACGGTGTTGGATCAACAGTTACAGTGATTGTAAATGGAGCTCCTACACAACCTGCAAATTCAGGTGTAACAGTATAAGTGACTTGTTGAGCTGTCACTGTTGAATTGTTAATGGTTTGGGTAATACTATTTTGAGGTGTTGTTTCATCTGCCATTCCAGAAAGGTTGGCATTTGCAGAAACAGTCCAAGTATATTGAGTTCCTACAGGAACGGTATTACCAGATCCATCTGTAGGCGATTCATTCAACGCAGAACCCGAACAAATCGTGCTTGCAAAATCAGCAATGCTTGGTGTAGGATTCACCGTAGCTGTAATTGTGAATGAAGCACCTGAACATGAGCCAGCAGTTGGGGTTACAGTGTAAACAACAAGCTCAGCCGCATTGGTTGTGTTGATAAGCGTTTGAGAAATTGAGTTTGCATTGGTTCCATTTGACTCACCAGTCACGTTTGCATTATCAACGAAAGTCCATGAATAGGTTGTTCCTGCAGGTACAATATCAGTTCCGTTAGCAGGAGAGGTTGTAAATGTTGCCCCACTACATAGCGCTTCTGTTGTATTTGCGATAGAAGGTGTAGGGTCAACAGTAACGGTAACAGTAAATGAAGAACCTATACATGAGCCAGAAGTTGGTGTTACTGTGTACGCAACATCAATAGCAGCGTTCGTAGTATTTACCAAAGTTCCGTTTATTGATGTTTCAGCTGTTCCACTTGCAGTGCCTGTAATTCCTGCTACCGAAGGTGCAGACCAATCATAGGTAGTTCCAGCAGGAACAATATTTCCTGAACCATCTGCCGGGGTTACACTAAAGTTTGTACCAGAACAAATAGTAGTTGTTTGGTCTGTAACGCTTGGTGTAGGATCAACTGTTATAGTTATTGTAAATGTTGCCCCCGGACAAGCCCCAGAAATAGGCGTAACTGTGTAAACAACATCTTGTGCAGTATTGGACGTGTTTACCAAATTAGCATCAAACGTTGCACTAGCTGTAGCATTTGCCGCTTCACCTGTTACGTTAGCGTTATCTACAACCGTCCAAGTGAATTGCGTTCCGGTTGGAACTGAGGTGCCAGTTGGCGTTAATGATATAGCCGTTCCAGAACATGTAGTTGCCGTTTGATTAGCATAAACCGGAACTGGATTGATGGTGTAAGTAAAAGTTTGCGCCGTTCCTTGGCAAGCATTTGCTAAAACACCGTAGGTAAGAACCGCAGAAAGGGTTTGTGTACCGCCAAAGCTGTTAGGGAAATTAGCGTCGCTAGCAACAATAGAGAATGTGTTGTTGCCAAGTGCAGCTTGCTCTAAAGCTGAAACTGAATTTGCAGCATTTTCTGAGCCTAAGACATAGTTAGGGCCAGTACCAGTTGGGTTTCCGTAGCTAGCAAAATCTACACTTGTAAATACCATTCCCGCAGGGGCAGTTAAAGTAAAGGTTTGGCCTTCTTGATATGAAGCATAAGCTGTGCCTTCAGATGGCACCAAGTATGGAGTAACGGTTACGGTACTCGTTACGGCACTTGTACCTGCGTTCACGGCAGTGAAAGAAGGAATTGTTCCATAGCCTGAAGCCGCTAAGCCAATTACCGTATTGGCATTAGACCATTCATAAAGCGTTCCGGTAACTGCACCACTGATGGCTACTTCAGCACTTGCGTCGCCAGCACAAACATCTTGATCTGCAGGTGCTGTAACGGTTGGTGTAGGATAAACGATAATACTTGTAGTTGTTGAAGAACCAGTACATGCGCCTAAAACTGGCGTAACTACGATGCTTGCAGTTTGAACAGAAGTACTCGTGTTGGTTACAGCAAAGGAAAGAATGTCTCCTGCCCCACTTGCTGCAAGCCCAATAGAAGTGTTGTCATTGGTCCAGTTGTATGTTGCACCTGCTACCGTACCACTGAAATTAATCGCTGCAGTAGAAGCCCCTGTACACAAACTTTGATCTGCAACTGCATTTACAGTTGGTGTAGGGTCAACTGTTACGGTAAATACCATGTTCGTTCCAGAACAAGTTAAGGCTCCAGAAATAATTTCAGGTGTAACTGTAACGGTAGAAACCACTTGGGTTGTTGGACTAATTACATACCCACCAATTGTAGGGGTTGCTGTACCGCTAGAGAAGAACCCAACATTTTGTGACGAAGTCCAGGCGTATTGTGTATTTGCTGTAGTACCTGTGAAGGTTATTGGAGGTTGTTGTACACCACCACAATAAGTAATATTCGCTTGTTGATCTACTGTTGGTGTAGGTAATACGCTAATTGTAAATGTTTCAGCCGTACCAGTACAAGTAGCTGCTGTAGGTGTAACAGTAATAGTTGCAACCTGAGTTGTGGTGGTTGTGTTTGCAGCAGTAAATGAAGCAATGTCACCAGTGCCACTTGCAGCTAATCCGATTGTAGTGTTGTCATTTGTCCAAGTGTATGATGTACCTGCAACGCCAAAAGCAGAAGAAAACGCAACCGCTGTTGTAGCCGTATTAGCACAAACGGTTTCATCAGTAATAGCATCAACAGTTGGTGTAGGGTTAACCGTTACATCTGCTTGATCTGTTGCTGTACAGCCATTTGCGTCAGTTATGGTTACGGTATATGTGGTTGTAACTGCTGCATTTGTGCTGTTAGAAGCAGTAAAGGCGACATTATCTGTTACGCCGTTGTCCCATGAATATGATACACCTCCAGAACCTGAAAGGGTTACATCGTCACCATTACAAACTGTTTGATCTGCTCCTGCACTCGCTGTAGGTAAAGAATTTACCACAACTGTTGCCGTTCCTGAGTAGCTGTTCGTACAAGTACCATCTGAAACAGAGACCATTGCGAAAGCTTGGTCTGCAGTTACACCAGAAACCGTAACATCTACTGTGCCGCCAGCGCCAATAGTTGCCGTTGTTGATGCGCCACCATTGATAGTATAAGTTACAACTTGTGTTGCGGTACCTGTAATAGTAAACACAGCATCCTCGCCCGAACAAACTGGTGTAGCTGCAGCTACTGTTGCTGTAAGTTCGGCAGGTTGTGTAATTGTAAGGGTATTTGAAGTGAATTGACAGAAGTTACCATCAGTAATTGTTACAACATAATCACCAACATCAAGACCTGTCAAGTTTTGAGCAGTTGCAAAAGCCGCTCCATTTAATGTCCATGCAAAGCCGTAAGGCGAGGTTCCTCCGGAATAAGTTACAGATGCTGTACCATCACTAGCTCCATAACAAGTTACATCTGTACTTGTAGCAGTAAGTGTTACCGCCGTTGGCGAACCTACTACTAAATTCGATGCAGTTGCAGTACAGCCATTTGCATCAGTCACCGTAACTGAATATGTTCCAGGAGCTAAGTTAAACCATTGGTCTTCTTGAGTTGAAGTAAATCCGTTAGGACCTGTCCATGAATAAGTATAAGGACTGGTTCCTCCGAATGCAGATACTGGAATAGCACCATCTGTTGTGTTTGAACATGATGCATCGGAGATACCATCATCATAAATTTCTAATAGGGATGGGTCTGTTATTGTAACAGTAGCTTGGTCTGTACATCCATTAGCATCAGTAATAGTGGCTGTATAGGTGCCGGCAGCTAATCCTGTTTCAGTTGCAGCTGTTCCGCCACTAGACCAAGAATAAGTGTAAGGCGCAGTTCCGCCTGTGGCACTCACCGTTGCATCACCATTAGAATCACCAAAACAAATGTTATTGGTTTGGGCATCAAGTGATGCACTTAATGCATTTGGAACCGTGATTACGGTGCCAGATACGCCATCTAAATCTATGATACAAGCCGTATTATTGGCATCTTGGATTTGAACATTATAAGTGGCATTAGACAAGCCTGTAAAGCTTCCGCTCGCTTGCCAGTTTGCACCGCCATCAATTGAATAGTTATATGATCCAGAACCTCCAGCTGGGTTAGAAACTGTAATTGTTCCATCAGTTAAACCATTACACGAAACATCTGTTGAGGCTACTGTTGCAGATAATACGTCTGGTTCTGTAACCGTTAAATCGGTTTGGCTAATACAAGTCGTATTGGTTTGATCTTGAATATAAACTGAATATGTTCCTGCTGAGAGCGTGCCGTTAGTTACAGGTCCCGATGTAAAAGCAGAGTAGTTGGTACCATCCCAACTATAGTTGTATGATGCAGAACTTCCTCCACTCACAGAATTTAAGTCAATTGAGCCATCAGAAGCACCATTACAAGTTGCATTTGTTACAGTTGTGTTTGGCACCATGTCTGTAATTGTGGTAGTGGTAATGGTGTTTGAAGTAGCCGAACAACCGTAGCTATCTGTAACTACCACACTGTAAGCAGTGCCTTGCGTTGCACCGGTTACATTGGCTCCCGTTGAGGCATCCGACCACAAGTAAGTAAAGGTTGACACCCCACCTGTTACAGAAGTAGCTAATTGTGCATCGTTAACTTGATAACATGTAGCAGCTGTTTCTGAAATTGTAACTGCAAGCTGAGAAGCGGCAGTATTTACAGTTGCTGTTGCTCCAGCAGATGTACAGCCAAGATTATCTTGAACTATGACATTATAGGTGGTGGCAGCTAAGTTATTAAATACAGCCGTACTTGAATAGTTCGCTCCGTTGTCTATGGAATAAGTATATGTTCCTGAACCACCTGCTGCAGTAAAAGTTATTGACCCATCATTATTTGGATTACAAGCATTTTCTACAACAGTCGTGAAAGTAACTAAGTCAGACTCTGTAATATGCATTATAACTGTATCTACACATCCATTAGCATCTGTAACCTGAACGCCGTAGTAATTTGCGGCTAAATTAGAATATGTTGCTGTTGCGCCTGCTGTTGTTGAAGATATTGGAGCTCCTGCAACAATACTATAAGGTGAGGTTCCTCCAGTAGCTGTAACGGTAAATTCACCAGTACTAGCTCCGTTACAATTTACCATTGTAATATTGGAAGTAGCAAGATCTAAGGCTGCTGAAGGTTGAGTAATAGTGGTGCTCGCTGTTGTTTGACAGCCGTTGTCGTCTTGGACGGTAACTTGATATGTGCCAGCTACTAAGTTAGATGCTGTGGCTGTGGTTTGGGCGGCAGCATCATCCCATAAATAAGAATAACCCGCTGCTACAGTACCTCCTGATGCAGTTGCAGTTACTTGTCCATCATTATCACCGTAACAAGAAAGATTTGATTGAGAACCCAAACTTACCGTAAGTGCAGTCGGTTCAGCGACAGTTGCAGTAGCCGTGCGAACACAACCGTTACCGTCAGTCATAGTTATTGTATAAGTGCCTGCGGCAAGGCCTGTTGCTGTTGCTGTTGTTTGAACTGGAGAAGAATCCCAAGAATAAGAATAAGGTGTTGTTCCGCCAGAAACTGTTGCTGCTACTTGCCCATCATTATCTCCATTACAAGTAATGTCTGTAGCTGAAGCAGATAAAACAATAGCGGATGGCTGAGCAATAACTGCTGAAGCCGTTGTTGTACAAGAATTGGCATCGGTAACCGTAACTGAATAAGAACCAGCTGATTGACCGTTAATTGTTGCTGTTGTTTCGCCACCACCCCACAAATACGTGTAAGGTGAAGTGCCGCCAGCTGGTGTTGCCGTAGCTGAGCCGGTAGTAAGACCAAAACAAAGAACGTCAGTTACAGAAGTTGAAGCAGATAGTGCTGCTGCTGGTTCTGTTAAAGTAACATTAACAGTTTCAGTACAGTTAGATCCGTCTTTAACTGTTATTGTATAGGTGCCTGCTGCAAGCCCAGAAAAAGTAGTGCCTGCGCCAAAGTTAGTGCCGTCAATGGAGAAAGTATATGTTCCATCACCTCCTGCGCCACTTACTGTAATTGACCCAGTTGAATTGCCAAAACATGCAATATCAGTTGTTGCAGTAGCAGACACTGAAAGGGCCACAGATGGTTGACCTACAACTGCAGATACACTTTCTACACAACTATTGTCGTCTTGAACATAAACCGTATATGTATTGGCAGATAAAGAAGTGAATGATCCTGTAGCTTGGTATGTAATATTATCAGTAGAAAATTGTAAGGTTCCTGTGCCGCCTGTAGCCGTTGCGGAAATTGAACCGTTGGTTTGGCCGTAACAAGCATCGAGCGTTGTTGCGGTAATAGAAATAGCATTGGGTTCTGAAATGGTGATTGTGCCATTCCAAGTATCATTACAAGAAGAAACTCCGTCATATGCTTCAACGGTATAGGTTCCTGCTGGAAGACCAGTCACCTCAAAAGAGAACTGACCAGCTGCCGGGCTACCCGTTGGCACAGATGATGTGTAATCAGTATTGGTAGCGGTATTGTTAACAGATAGGGTTCTTGGAGCTGTACCACCTTGAATAACTCCTGTAATAGAACCTGTTGATTCGCCATTACATAGAATGGTTGCATTTTGAGCAGGTGTACCAACTAAACTCAATGAAGGAGACGTTGTTAAAGAAAGGCCACTAGAAGCAACAACAGTTCCACAAGCATCCGTAACGGTAACCACATAGGTTCCAGGAAGCAAGTTTGTAGGCGCATCTGAAGGCGATGCGGTGTAAGCTGTACCATTGCGTGTCCAAGCATAAGTAAATGGCCCTACCCCATCAGTAATGGTTACAGTCATTGAACCCGTAGCTGTTGCACCACAAGGCTTGTCGTCTACGGCTAAGGTTACGGCAGACATTGCAGTTGTAAGAATATTCACATCTACTGAAGCAGTGTCTGTGCATCCGTTGTTAGAACCCACGATGTAGTATGTTCCGGTTGTAGTAACAGCACTTGGTGATGCCAAAGTGCTCGTTGCTAAAGAATCTGTAAAATAAGTGAAACTCAAACCTGCAGTAGATCCCGCTGTAACAGAAGCTGCAGTGATGTCTACTGTTCCACCTACAGTACATTGCGTTGCCGGATCAGTAATTACCATAGTTGGATAAGCGTAAACTGTACCAGTAAGCGCAATTGTAGTACTTGTTGCTCCGGAGGAACACGTTATATTACCGTTTACAGCCCCAGTAGATGCAGTAGATGCTAGTCTAACATAAATAGTGGTTGAATTTACAGTGCCCCCTGATTGGGTTAGTGTTAATGTTGAAGTAAAGCCAGATCCAGAAGTTAATGAAATTTCATAACCTGTAGGTGCACTAACTACTAGGTTTGCAGATAAACCAGACCCCGATACACTTACAGTTTGCTCCGTAGAAACAGTTCCTGAACACGCTGTAAAGGTGTTTAAGTTTCCTGATGAAGTGATTGTTGGTGGCGTTGGTGCGGCAACTGTTAAAGAACCGTTAACAGCACCTCCTGTACCCCAAAAATTTCCGCCACCAGCAGTGTAACCACCATAAGACCAATTTGCTCCCGCATCATCAGAAAAGCGGAAGGCATAGTAATAGGTTCCCGGCGCTAAACCAGAAAAGGTCCCCATGTATTCGTCGTCATTACCGTACTCTGCATTAAAGGCTGCTGCAGACCAGTTTACCCATGTAGACGGATCTGTATCAGCGGTAGAATAACCAATTTCTGCACTTATTCCAGGTTGCTGACCTGACAATGTTGTTACATTATTAATGTAAACCCTGCCATAAATCGTAAAGGTGCCGCCATAATTAATGCTCCCCGAACCAGGAGATTGCAAGTTGCACCAACCTATTTGAGCATAAGATGCCGTAAAGGTTGATAAGATGATTGCTAAAACGCCTAAAGTTCTTACAAATAGATTTGCTTTTTTCATACGTGTTGGTATAAATTGTTCATGAGATTGTGAAACAAATTTCTTGTTTAACGTTGTTGTTGAAAAATAAGTTGCCATTCGGTTGAAATCTGTACTCATGGTTTTTACTGTTTAATAGTATTTATTGCGGATTGAACACAACATTGGCTGTGGCCCAAAGGGCTCATCCTCAGCGAGTTGCATTGATTTGTTTTCAATCCTAATGTCAATCTGCGTTTCAATTAGTTTAAACTATTTTTTTGCAGTTAGTGCAAAGTTAGACAAATTGCAGTAATTAACAAAAACTATTTCTCTGATTGCAAAGAAAGTTAATATGTGGGGGGTGAAAAATTATTATTCGAATAATTAATAACACCTCAATGTGAATTTGTATTAAAACAAAAAGGCGCCCCTGAAAAGAGGGCGCCTTTTTAAATTAAGTATTGCGATTTATTGTTTTATAATTCGGCTATTGAATACTTGATCTCCTGCGGTGAGTTTTAATGTATAGACTCCCGTTGTGAGCTTATGAATGGACAGTTGTGCCAATTCGTTGTTAAAATTGCCTTTTTCAACAACAAGCACTACCCTACCGCTCATGTCAATCATTTCAATTCTATCGATCGTTAAGCCTAATCCATTTTCAACATTCAAGATCTCTGAGCTCGGATTAGGGTAAACCGCAAAGCTGCCTTCTAGGGTTTCCATTCCTGCTGTAAAGTCGCAGCTGCCATCAACAACTACCAAAACAGTTGCTGTATCGGCAGGGCAAACACCATTAGTTACAATGTAGTCGTAATTAAAGTTGCCCGGAATATTTGAAGCCGTATCGATGTTGCCAGTAAGGGCGTTGTTATTAGGGTCTAACCAATAACCACCCAAGTCTACGGTGCCACCTAAACCTGCAAGCAAGTTAAAAGGCTCATTTTTACAAACTGTAAACGTACCGTCTTCTCCTGCGCTTGATGGAGGGAATACATCTACATAGGCATTTACATCATCAGAGGCACAGCCGTCTTGCAACGTGTAAGTAAATTCAAAAAATACACTTGCCAAACCAGTCGTTATAAAGTCTGAGCCTTGCAAACCAAGGGTTGGGATAGTCATAGACCAAGTTCCGCCCAATTGATAGTTTGCTATGCCGTTGAATAGATTTACGGTATCGCCATAGCAAGCCTCTAAAATTTCGCCTTCAACGCCAGCATCGAGGTCTATTTCAGAAAGCGCAATGGCATAATTGCCCGCTGTACTATTAAATCCATCATGTAGCAAATAGTATGTGTCGCCGGGGTTAAGGCCGCAAAGCGTAAAGTTTGGCGCTAGGTTGGCTCCATCCAAATCATCATCATTGGCCCCCTGTAGAGTAAACGACCCCGTTATTGAACAATCTGTTGCTGCATAAACCGCGACTTGTCCGTTGTAAGGCAATGCCGTACAATTCACGCGCATATTTCCAGACTGTGGAGCAACAAACCAGAACCAAGAAGTTAGATTAAGATTTTGATTGGCCCAACCAGTAGTCGTTTGTGCGCCTGTGGCTGGTGGCACAACTGATACTTCATTGGGGTCTACAGTGGCGCCAGTATTGTTAAATACATAGGCGTGGCCATCGACATGGATTTCAGCGGCGTCGCACATCATGTCGTTGGTAAATGGCATAATTACAGGAATTGGCCCTATAAAGTAAGACGTGTCTTGATCACAAACTGCCTGCAAATAAACCTCAAAAGACTGGCCAGCAATAAATGCTGCGTCTACTAAGGTGTCTGACTCATTTGCGTCTATGGTATAAGTGGTGCCACTTGCAAAAGGCATGCCCGCCTCAACTAATTGATAATTATAACCAGTTAACGGCAGCAAGGTTTGTGCCCAGTTCCAGTTGGTCATGATGGTGTCTTCTGCACTAGCTGCAGTTATATTGGTTGGGTTGGCACAATCAGGCGCTGGTAAAATATTAATCACATAATCTTCAGTTTCACCAGAACCCATAGTTGTACAAGCATCGCCAGGCCCATTGATATTAAACGCTCCTCTTGAGCGAACGCGCATTCCTGTATTGCCTGTAAGGGCAGTCATCGGAATGGTAATATTAACAGTTCCTGTGGTATTTCCAGCAATATTAACGCCTACTTGTGTCCATTCGGTTGGCTCATAAGAACCGCTGTGGTCATAATCAATCCAAACAGAGACAATGGCGCCAGAATAAATGGATGGCGGATCTATTGTTACGCCCATGGTGTAGTCCATGCCTTGAATAACTGATGGCCCCGTTGGGAATGCACTATAATATGGCATAGCCGTTGGGTTCGTTGCAGAGGTATTGTTATTCCAGAAGTTACTGCCGCCAAAAGCAAAGGCAACGTCATTCATCATTGAACCTGCCCCACCCATATTCGTTACATTACAATAACATTGAAAGAACGGGGTTGAAAGCACTTCAACAGAGGTAGAAGTATCAGAAGCCGCAGAAGCAGTACAAGTGAGCACGCAAACAAAATAAGTGTCGGCAGAGACTGTGGTGCTCAAGGTAGCATCATTGGCACCAAGCACTTCTGTCCAAGGGCCAGTTGCACTCGGGCCGCTCAACCATTGGTAGGTAATACCTGAGGCCACCGTTGCGCTATCCAATGAAAGCATCACTGGTGTGGAAGGGCACGCCGTTGATAAAGAAGCCATTGCATCGCCAGCATCTGGAGTTCCAGCACAAGGCGTTGCAGCTACAATAGTAATGAGGTGATCTTCAGTTTCGCCGTAGCCATAAGTCAAACAAGGGTCTAAACTAGGCCCAAAATATCCTTCTGCACAAATTACACGCACAACCGTATTTCCTGGAGTTGCAGTTGGTGGTATAAGAATAGAGCCCGTCACGGTGCGTGGGCCTGCAGCTGTTGAAGGCTCAAGGAATACGGCCTCTCCTGGATCACTGAAGGTTCCATTCTGATTGAAGTCTATCCAGATTCCAATACCATTAGGATAATAAGGTGCACCATCACACTCGTCTTGATCTATTGAAAATGCCACCGTTTGCCCAGTAACTACCGAAGTAATTGCTGGTAAAGTGGTGAAATTACTGTAGCCTCCCAAAACCGATCCTGGACCTGGGGCCGAGTTATTACAGCCATTGGTGTTGGCATACATGGGGTCAGTAGAGCCTCCATTAATGGTTACATTAAAAATTTCTTCATCCCAAGGGGCGGCAGTAGCAACCGAACCGCAATAACAGTTCATGAATGAATTCATGTCAACAAACACTTCAGTGGAATAAGCCGGAGTTCCTGCACTACAAATCACCTCACAGCGGTAATAGGTTGCTACGGCTTGTTGTGTCGAAAAACTAGAGTTGGTTGCCCCAGCAATAGTAGTCCAGGGGCCGCCTGAAGTTGCTGAGCTTTGCCACTGATAAGTAAGACCTGAGCCCATAGAAGCACCCGAAAGAGTAAGGCTAAAGTTTTGGTTCGGGCAAGCCATTATAGGATTTGAAACGGCTGCTCCACCTGCTGCAGGGTTGGTACAAGCAGAAGCTGGGCCAACATAGTCAATGGTTGTGGTTTGGCAGGCAATTAGTGTTCCACAATTGGAATCTTGTGCCCAGTGCGCATAGTAGGTGCCAGCAACTGTAGACGACCATGTCAATGGAGACATTCCAAATGCCACAACTGGGCCAGTAGGAGAGCCTTCAGTGATGGTTACATAACCCGGGCCCGCAACTGTACAAATGTAGGTTGTAGCGGCCTGTACGGAAAAAATCGGTGAATATTCACCATAAAAATTACAGGTGGATATTGTTACTGCCCCAGGCATTGTAGGTGCGGTTGCCGAGCCATATTGGCTCGCCATGATACATTGGCTATTTGCCGCTCCAACTAGGAGCAGCATCGCCGCGATTAAAGATTGAAATTTAGTTTTCATAAGAATATTGTAGTAGATTATTGCTTAATAATGCGTTCTGTGTGCGCTTGGTCAGCCAAATAAAGCGTAACCAAATACACTCCTGGAGTATAATTGCTCAGATCCAATGTGAGTTGCTGACCGCTAGCATTTTTACTTTGTAAAACTTTACCGTTCAAATCAGTCAAAATAATGGATCCTGTTGAATTGGTACTCCATGTAATATTTACAAGCCCATCAGTTGGGTTAGGTATCATTTGGAATAACGCAGAAATTTCCTCTAGGCCAGCAGTAAAATCACAGCCCGCATCTACTACAACGGTAACCGTAGTAGACTCATCAGGGCAAACACCATTACTTACAGTATAGATGTAATTGATAGTGCCTCCTGTAGTTCCTGAGGTATCAACAGAACCCACTAAAGTTTCTGAGGTTGAGAAGTTGGTCCAGCTACCATCTAGATCTGCTAAAGCGCTCAAGCCAGAAACCAAATTAAAAGGCTCATTTAAACACACATTCAAAGTGCCGCCCTCTCCTGGGTTTGGCGCTGAGAAGATTTGAACATAGGCGTTAGCGTCATCAGAAGCACAACCGTCTTGTACAGTATAGGTAAACTCATAGGTTGTAGAAGCCAAGCCATTTGTGTTGAACATGTTATCATTCAACCCAAGAGTTGGGGTAGTTTCTGACCATGTTCCTTCGAGTTGATAGTTGGCAATGCCCAAGAAAAGGTTTACCGTATCGCCATAACATACTTCTAGCAATTCGCCTGAAACTCCAGCGTCAAGTACAATTTCATATAGTTGGATGGCGTGGTTGCCTGGTGTAAAATCAAAGGCGTCGTGCATCATGTAATATTCAACTCCTGGGGTCATACCACACACCGTAAAATTCGGTGCTAAGCTACCTCCGCCAATTGCATCGTCATTGGCAGCCATCATTTGGAATGATGCACTGTTGTCACAAGCCGATGTGCCATAAACTGCCATTTGGCCATTATAATTTTCACCTGTACAATTTATGCGAACCGCGCCCGATGGTGGGGCAATAAACTTAAACCAAGTGGTCATTTCTAAATTTTGATTGGCCCAGCCTGTAGTGGTTTGTGCTCCTGTGGCAGGCGGAACCATTGCCAAGTCATTCAAATCAAAGGTTGCCCCCATGTTGTTGAACATATACATTTGCCCATTAACTGGGATCATTTGAGCGCCGCAAACCGTATCGTTTGTGAGCGGAAATACAATGTTGAATGGTCCTACATAGAATGACGTATCTTGATCACAAACAGCCTGAATGTAGACATCAAATGTTTGGCCCGCCATAAATTCAACGTCAGTTGTTGTGTCAGTGAAGTTATTGTCTAGGTTATAAATTGCACCGCTATACAATGGCGCGCCCGGCAATGTTAATTGCATGTTGAAGCCCGTAGATGGGTATTGGGCTGAATAAGCCGTCCAAGACCAAGAGCTAAACAATGAATCAACTGCTGTGCTTGCAAATAGATTCGTTGGATTAGAACAGAACGGAGGCGTTGTAAAACTTCCTTCTAATGCAAAGCTCTGTAAACCTACCGCACAATCTGCATAAATATAAACCTCATAGTCTGTTAACTGAGAGAGGCCGGTTAGCACAACACTATTGGTTGTGGAGGTTACAGTAGTACCCCCCGTTGCAGGGTCAAAGCCAGCAGGGCCGTATATAATTGTCCAGTTGGTTTCATTCGCCGCGCCGGCATTCCAAGTAAGCATGGCCTCGTCTGGTGCTACATAACTTGTTGCAAAGTTTAAAGGATGTGGGCAGTTGGTATAATAGAAGTGCACACAGCTGTTGCTTTGCAAATAAGCGTTGTTGTTCAACGATACGTCGATGTTCTGATTGCCACGCAAACCAATCTCGGCATCTTGGCCGTAATCCCATGCGGCATTACCCATATCTACGTCATCGTATACATAATAAATTTCATTGGTCGCTTCTTCAATGACCAATTGGAAGCTAGCTCCATTGGTTGGCGCTGGGAAAGTATAATGCGGCACATTATTCCATTGAACAATAAACTTGGCGTTCGGAGAGTTGCCGACTTGCCCGTAGAAAACCGCAGCACCAGGGTTGGAGCCCGTGTACAAATCTTGAATAAAAGGATACAATCCACTTCCAGCCCCAGGCATAGCATAACCCACCTGGCCAGTTGTAGTATTGAGTACTACCCCACCGTTGTCACCAATGGTCATGGTATTTACCAAACCGCCTTGATATAGGAAAGTGAAAGGCATCGTAACGCCTAATTCAGCATCGTCTGTCAAGTTAGCATTGGTAGCAAAACCAGAAATATCTTCATAGCCTGCAGTTGGGCAAGCGTTGTCCCAGTCGATGTACTGCCCTTGGTTGTATGTGTTCCAAGAAACCGGAGGTGTCCAGTAGGATGTATCACCAGGCGTACAAATTCCTTGAATATATGCTTGGTAAAAAGAGTTCGTTGTTAAACCTTGAATGGTGTATGGGTTTGTGGTTACTATAACCGTGGTGCCAGTTCCAGGAGTAAAGCCTTGCGGGCCATACTCAATTTGCCATTCTGTTTCTGTGCCGCCGGCAGTCCATTGCAGTTGCGCTTCAGAATTGTTGGCCTGAATCAATGAGAAATTTGTTGGTTGTGGGCATGTTGGTGGCGCAACAATATTTACCAAATAATCTTCTGTCTCACCCCAATTATAGGTGCCACATGGATTCACGTTGGTCCAAGAGAAAGTTTCCACATTGACAACGCGCATCATAGTGTTGCCCGGAGCTGCGTTTAACGGAACAGTTATGCTGCCTATTTCAAAATGCGGGCCAACAACCCCAACAGTTGAAGCATACACTTCTTCTCCCGGATCTGTAAATAGTCCGTTTTGGTTCCAGTCTATCCAAACCTTGGTGTTGTTGGTATAATTGCCATTACATGTGCCTATTTCTATTGAAAGCGGGTAAACCACTCCAGGAGCCAAATCTGTTGGCGGAAGGGTAGTAAAGTTTGAATACATCCCAGCCGTAGAACCCGGGCCAGGGGCCGTCACGCCACAGCCCGAAGTGTTGTTCAAGGTGTTGAGTGTTACATTGAAAATTTCTTCATCAAAAGTGGAAATTGCAGCACTTGCACAATAACACCCTAAGAATGAATTGGTCAATACTTCCACTGGTGTTGAAGTGGCACTCTGGCCAGAACAAGTTACAATACACTGATACCATGTGTCTACAGTTTGAGAGGTTACATAACTCGGGCCAGTACCTGCGGCAATGTTCGTCCATGGGCCTGTGGCTGATGGTGCAGATTGCCATTGATAATCAAGACCTGCCGCTTGCGTAGCGCCCGATAATGAAATAGTATAATTAACACTCGGACAAACAGGAGAAGCAGACGTTTGTGCAGCACCTGCCGTTGGCATACCAGAGCAAGCGGTAGCAGCAAGCACCGTAAAATCATAATCTTCACATTCTCCGTAATATTGACCTACCGCACAACCATCCATCGTAGGTGGGATAGCATTATAATTACATAATACGCGCATGCGCACTGTTCCAACTACTGCAGAAAAAGGTACCGTTACAGTTCCGCTATATAATCCAACTCCATAACCAGGAGAAGTATATACAAGCTCACCAGCGTCTGTAAAAGACTGATTGTTATTCCAATCTATCCAGACCTTGAATCCTTGGCCATATGTTGGGCCGGCTTGCATATTTAAGGTTACATCTTGGCCTTGGATTTGAGAAACCGCTTGGCCAGAAATATAAGCATATGAACCAGCACTACAACCAGAGTTGTTGTTGGTAATGTTTGACGCCCCTCCGGTTGTATTAAAATTCAAAATTTGGTCTCCAACCCCACAACCAAACCCAAAGGTTGGAACGCAATATTGCGCATAACTTGCGGAGCTTAAAACTGAAAAAACAAGAAGGAGTAATTTGAGGTAGAGTTTTTTCTTCATAGTTAATATTTTATAGTTAGTTGTATCAAATGTATAATTTTTATTTAATAAAAAAAAGGGGGTAACCCCCCCCTTTTTTTATTTTAATTTTAGCTTATTGCCTGATAAAGCGTTTGTTATAATTGGCATCACCTATTGTTAATCGAATGGTGTATATGCCTGGCTGAAGCATTGTAACATTTAAGTGTGTTTCAATTGAAGAAACTTCATTTGTATTCAATACAATCTTGCCATTGATATCTAATACATCTATGTGCTGAACCACAAGGCCAGTATTGTTGGCCACAGTTAAAACACTAGTTGTTGGGTTCGGATACACCTCCCATTGAGAAGAAATCTCGTCTATCATAGCCGTGTAATCACAAGAGCCATCAACGATTACTATTACATTGGAAGTATCACTCGGACAAACTGGGCTTGTAACAATATAATCATAGTTATATTGCCCAGCGAGGTTGCCAGAGGTGTCTTGATTTCCTGGCAATGGTTGGTTGCTAGGGTTGTACCAAGTTCCGTCCAAATCTACATTGCCTCCAAGGGCCATTAATAAATCAAAAGGCTCGTTCAAACAGACGGTGATAGTGCCGTCTTCACCAGCGCTTGGCGCAGCAAATACCTCTACTGTTGATGTCGCTTGGTCTGTTGCACATCCTTCAGATACTATGTAATTAAATGTATAGGTCTGTGAAGCGTAATCTGTGGAGTTGAAGGTCTCGTTTTGCAATATTACTGCCGGTGACGTTGCTACCCACTCCCCTCCTAAGGTGTAGTTAGCAATGCCTAAGAACAAGTTCACGCTCTCGCCATAGCAAAGCTCCAAGATTTCTCCCTCTACACCAGCATATACATCTACCTCATTGATCTCAATGGTGTAGTTGCCCGTGGTGCCAGAGCCGTCGTGCATTAAGTAGTACTCCACGCCTGGCGTAAGGCCACATACTGTAAAGTTTGGTGCCTGGCTCGTGCCGTCGATCTCGTCATCATTGGCCCCCTCTAAAGTAAAGCTTGGAAGTATGCTACAGTCTGTGCCGTAGTATACTGCAATTTGACCATTGTACTCAACACCCGTAGCGTCTATACGCACATTACCTGAGGCTGGTGCGGTAAAGCGGAACCATGTGGTGTGGTTCAAGTCGTCATTGGCCCAACCCGTTGTGGTTTGTGCGCCAGTAACCGGTGGAACAATGCCAATTTCATCAATAGATACAGTAGCTCCCGTATTATTGTACAACAAACCTGGAGCACCAACAATAATCTCCTGAGCGCCGCATGCACCATCATTAGTAATTGGCATCACAACACTAACTGGCCCAACATAAGCCGAAGTGTCTTGACCACATACTGCTTGTACGTATACATCTAGCGGTTGGCCCGGATACCATGCGCTGTTTTCAGTAGTATCTGTAAAGTTGTTATCTAGGGCATAGATTGTGCCAGAATAAAGTGCGGCTCCTTGGTCTACCACCTGAAGGTTGAAGCCCGTTGATGGATAGAAAGAAGTATAAGGCGCCCAATCCCAACTGCTCATCAAACTATCTACACTAGAGGTGCTTGCAAAGTTTGTAGGGTTTGAACAAATTGGTGGTGTTTGGAAGTTGTAGAACAAACCAGCACTTTGTAAACCTCCAGCACAGTCAGAGTAAATGTACATATCATAGTCGCCTAGAGGAATCAGGTTCAACAACTGAACCGCAGCACTTGTAACATTTAATGTAGTACCACCCGTAAGTGGGTCAAAACCTGCTGGGCCGTAAACTACAGTCCATGACGTCTCGCCAGCTGCACTTGCCGTCCATGTAAAGGCAGCCTCATTAGGGAACATATACATCGTGTTTAAAGAAACAGGGTTCGGGCAATCTACATAGTAGAAATGAACACAACTGTTGTTTTGCAAATATGCTTGACTGTTCATCGATACATCGATATTCTGTGAGCCCCGGATACCAATCTCGGCATCGGCTCCATAATCCCAACTTGTTGGGTTGCCCATAGTAACGTCTTCATAGACATAATAAATCTCTTGAGTAGCCTCATCGATGATCAACTCAAAGGTAGCACCGTCGGGAATGATTGGTGAATTCCAATGCGGTAAGTTCTTCCATTGAATCACAAACTGACTATTCGGTGATGTTCCTACTTGCTCATAATAAACGCCTCCGCTTCCTACAGGATAAGCGGTATATAACTGTTGAATGTATGGATATAAACCATTGCCTGCAACCATAACGTAATTGATTGCGCCAGTAGTCATGCCTAATTTTACACCACCCGTTGCGCCAATTAATGCTGTGGTAAATAAATTGCCTTGATATAGAAGTGGAAAAGGCAATGTAATACCCACCTCACCTAAATATGCTAAGTTGGTGTTTGTTGCTGTTGGATTGGCGCTTATATCAATAAATCCAGTAGTTGGGCAGTCGCTATTCCACTCTATGTACTGCCCTTGATTATAAGTGTTCCAAGAAACAGATGGCGTCCAGTAAGAAGAATCTCCCGGTGTACATATCGCACGAACATAGGCCTGATAAAAACTATAGGGCGTTAAGCCCGGAATGGTGTGCGGATGCGCAGTTACAGTTACAAAAGTTCCTGTGCCAGGAGTAAAGCCCTGAGGGCCATATTCAATTTCCCATTCCGTTTCCGTACCTACTGGTGTCCAATCAATAACGGCATCGTTCAATGAAGAACTCACCAAAACCGGTACAGAAGGCTGAGGGCAAGTTGGCGGGGCAGACACCATAACAAAATAATCCTCTGTCTCGCCCCACGAGTAGGTGCCACAAGGGTTGACGTTTGTCCCCACGGTTGTTTCTACATTAACAACTCGCATGCGCGTAAGTCCCATCGTAGCATTTGTCGGTACGGTAACATTTCCATATTCAGTATGTGGGCCATTTGTAAAGGTGGTAGAACTATATACCTCTTCTCCAGGATCTGTGAACAAGCCATTCTGGTTCCAATCGATCCAAGCTTTAGTCCAGTTGTTATAATTACCATTACATGTGCCTACGCCTACTTCGAAAGGATACACTACCCCCGGTGATAAAATTGGCGCCGCCACACTGGTGGTAAAATTTGAATACTGCCCAGCTAATGAACCTGGGCCTGGTGCAGCTACACCGCATGAAGAAGTGTTGTCTAAAGTACTTATTTTAACATTTAATATTTCCTCATCAAAAGTAGAGGTCGAATTACTCGTGCAATAACAATTCACAAAACTATCAGTTGTCACTTCAAGTGCGGCTGATGTATCAGTAAGGCCTGAACTCGTACAAGTTACAATACATTGATACCAAGTATCTGTTGTTTGTGAGGCGCTATACGCTGATGAGGTTGCCCCCGCAATGTTTGTCCAAGGCCCTGTTGCTGAGGTCGCAGATTGCCATTGGTAAGTAAGGCCAGAAGAAAATGTGGCATTTGCCATACTTAAATTGAATGGTACAGATGGGCAAACTGGGTTTGCTGTTGATGCTGTTATTCCAGCATTCGGAGCCCCCGTACAAGCTACTCCAGATATGAATGAAACAGAGCCTAAAAAGCCCCTGTTGTTAATTCCACCTGTTAGGGTGCCTCCAAAGCCAATATCGGTGCCAGTTATTAAGTTACATCCACCACCCGAAAAGGTATAGCTCCCGGCTGTTAAGGTCATGTAGCGCAAACTGCTTGTCAAGGACAAACACAAGCCGTAAGTAGCCCCTGCGGGAATAATTAAATTAAGCCCTGTTAGCATGGGCTGTGGGGTCCAAGGTGTTGTTTGAGCAATTCCAGTAAATGGCTGAGCAGAAACTTGCGTCCAACCAGTCGCCGCACTCACAGTCATTGTTGTCTGGTTAATTGGCGTTGGTTTATACCATAATGTTGCGGTATTGGCACCTGCCAAACTTGTTACCGATGCAATTTCAGTTATAATAACATCGTTGGCATTGGTGTTTTCAAAGTTGAAGGTGATCATACTCGAACCATTATTATTTGTAAAGTTCGTAGTAATGGTTGTTTGTGCATATAGTTTTCCTGCTAAAAGGAATATGACTAAAAAAATGCTTATAATTATTGCTTTCATTTAATTGATTTTATGAAATTATTGAACAGCGATTCTTTCAATGATATGAACGCCATTTATTTGAACTTTGACCATATATAACCCTTTTGGATAATTAGAGAAATCTATGGTTGTGGTTTTATCAAAAACCGTTTGATTCAATCGTTTGCCATTCATGTCTAATAATTCCAATAAAGCCATTCCGCTTTGCTCCATCGATATAAATAGCAAGCCATCAGTAGGGTTAGGATACATAGAAACGCCCAAGGTGTTTTCATTGATAGAGGCCGTGAAATCACAAGAACCATCTACTATCACTAACACATTTGAAGTATCGTTAGGGCAAGCTGCGTTGCCAACAATATAATCATAGTTAAATTGCCCAGCAAGATTGCCTGATGTATCCTGCGCACTTGAAAGTGCTACATTGTTTGAATTGTACCATGTTCCATTTGCATCTATATTGCCTGTCAAACCATTCCACAAAACAAACGGTTCGTTCAAACAGACGGTGATAGTGCCGTCTTCACCAGCGCTTGGCGCAGCAAATACCTCTACTGTTGATGTCGCTTGGTCTGTTGCACATCCTTCAGATACTATGTAATTAAATG
>Ga0222713_10002217_pt1 | contig 20912 bp, 42 predicted proteins | sample C33_649DmetaG_FD_165061 | JGI IMG/M metagenome (GOLD analysis project Ga0222713, IMG submission 165061) | Estuarine water microbial communities from San Francisco Bay, California, United States - C33_649D | ecosystem: Environmental > Aquatic > Marine > Unclassified | place: USA: California...
TAAACCCTAATAGACAAGCATAAAAACAACAGTAGTATTCTGAGTATGAAAACTGAAATACTTGAAAAAAGATGCGCTGAAGCCTTGCTTGGGTACTCCCAAACAATGGCAGATGCTTATACAACCGAACCAGAGGACTTTGATGCGGCTGTAACAGCTTTGCTTGCCAGAACGCTAGAACTCCATCTAAACCGAACAATTAACCTAGAGAACCTTTACAAATGACCCAAGAATCAGTCATTCAAGCATTACAGAATGGATCACTAACTTCATACCAAATAGAAGACCTAACTGGCATTCCTAGACTACATATTGTGGCTGCTTGCAAACATCTGCACCACAAGAAAAGAATCACAGTTGAAAAGATAAAGTTGGGTCGTTCATGGGTTTGTAAGTACACCCTAGAGCCACACATGGTTGAAAATAAACCAGTAGAAGAGTCTCGTGACCTGCTAACTCCGTTTGACATTAGAAACGCACAGGGCATCTTTTCTAAGGCTGAGTATGCTTCTATGAACTCTCAAGCTAAACGATTGCTTGGCAGACAACCAACAAATGAAATCACAAATAATCAATTTATTTGAGTTTACAAAGTAGAATTAGTTTGATATTATGGAATCCAGCTAGGTCGGGAGTTGCTACCCAACCGAAAAGAGTTATCCCTTCTCCTGCTGGCAATTCCTTTAAGGGTGTTTTAAAAAGCGGCACACATTATGGCTAATCCATGGTTTAGGCTCTATTCAGAGTTCGCACACGACCCCAAAGTTCAAATGCTTTCAGAGGCAATGCAAAGACGTTATGTCATGCTTTTGTGCCTCCGATGTAGCGAAGTTCTTGAAACGTTACATGAAACAGAGATAGCGTTTCAACTAAGGTTATCCACAGAAGAACTGGAACAAACTAAGCAGTTGTTTATCAGCAAGAATTTTATTGACAAACATTGGAATTTACTTAATTGGGATAAACGTCAATTTGTCTCAGACTCAAGCACCATGCGGGTTGCCAAGCATCGTAGTAAAAAGAAACAGGTAAGTAACGTTAATGAAACGTTACAGAAACGCCCAAGTAACGCTATAGATACAGATACAGATACAGATACAGAACAGATACAGAAAAGAACAACTAGCGTTGCAACACCTATCGGTGTTTCTGATTCTGTTTGGCAAGAATTCAAATCTTTGAGGAAGGCCAAGAAAGCCCCGATAACCCAAAGAGCAATAGACAAGATTTCAGAGGAAGCCAACTTAGCGGGTTGGACACTTGAGAAAGCCTTGGAGGAATGTATCGTGCGTGGTTGGCAAGCATTCAAAGCGGAGTGGGTTGCGAAAAAAGGAAACCCCGCTGACAACATAAGGCTCACAGTTCCACCATCAAATGAGCCTGACCCTGCGCTTGAGAAGATCAAGGCAGATGAAAAAACAACTCGCCCTCCAACTGCGGCAGAGCGAGAAATTCTTAACTCTTTCAGGAGAAAAGCATGAACTTTTTAGATTCTTACCCAACAGAGTTTTATATTTCTGATGTTGGTTATTTGGTTTTTAAGCAAGATTGTTTTGAATGTGGTCATCAAACTCAGTTTTTGATAAGCCCTGAGCAGACAAAAATACTTTTAAATTTATTGCCTGACATGATTAAGCAGCAAACAGAAAGATGGACAGGAATTCAGTCTCCTGCTGAAGAATGAATTTTCAATGGCCTATAAATGACTCCAGCAGAATTAGAGCACTTCAAGAATTGCGAAGCTCAAGAGTGGCTCAGACGCTACCAAAAGAAGAAATCGATGATTGGCTCAAGCAAAGCGTTGCTCTGGTGGCAGGGAGTGTTGCTGGACTTGCAGCGAATCAGAGGCGAATCCGCTACTTTGGATTTGAGAAACCGCATGAACAAACTGAGGGTTAACAAATGACATTTATTGTGATGTACACAGTTTATGGTGAGCCAGTAGGAAAAGGTCGCCCAAGGTTTGCCCGTAGAGGGAATTTCGTTTCTACGTACAGTCCACAAAAGACCAAAACCTACGAAGATGAAATCAGGATGATGGCAAAGGCAGCAATGGGTAGCTCAGAGCCACTAGAAACGCCTGTAACAGTAGCAATCTATATCAGAGTTGGAATACCTACATCATTCTCAAAACAGAAGCGCAAAGATGCTTTGGCAAACATAGAAAAGCCAACAAAGAAGCCAGATATTGACAATATTGCAAAGTGTTTTCTGGATGCTATGAATGGAATTGTCTATCTGGATGACAAACAAGTAGTTAGTCTTCACATCACAAAGGTCTTTGCTGAAACACCAGCAGTAGAAGTTATGGTGAAAGAAGACTTAGGGTAAGTCCCTATTCAAAGACCAATAAAACATTGATAAAGTGTAATTTTTAACAGGAGTAAATATGTCCACATGGGAATTTGACACCACCACAGGTGCAGGTAGCGAGATCGTCACAGTCGTTTATGAGTATGAATCCGACCAAGATTCGACCTATAACGAGTCAATCAAAGAGATTTGGTTCAATGGTCGAGATGTCATTGGCTTACTGTCTGATGAACAGTTCAAAGAACTAGAGATGGAAGCGGCTATGCGCTTTCAACATCACAAACTTAATTACAAGTTGGAGGATGTATGACCGAAGAGCGAAACGAGGTTCTTGAAGAGGTCGCCAAGGAATTCGACAAAATGAAATCCTTGGGTGACACAGCACAAAGCTTCGCATCTTATGTACGAAACATGAAAACCTGCCCTCCATGTCATGGAAACTGTAACCAAGGTCGAACCTGCCCTGCGAGGAACAAATGACTAATGAAGAAAGAGATTTGTTTGTCAAAGCTCGTGATCTTTTGACTAAATCAAAGTTTCATTACAACAAAGACAAAGAACAAAGAGATATTGTTGTAGAAAAGATACAAGATGCATTGATTATTCATGCCTCAAACCTATTGGCAAACCTAAATGAGAAAAAGAACTAAACGCAAGTTCTGGGCATTGATAGACCCAATAGCGCATAGCATAGTAGGTGCTTCAATTACCCACAGGGATAAGCTAGACAAACTCCGCTTAATGGAATACTCAGCCCTAGAAGCCATGACCAAGGGTAACGGGACAATCCACGATTGGAGAACCCTAGTCGATGTTTTAAACCTAAGTGAAACGATGGCTAGAAACAATATCGGAAAAGATGAGGTAATGCCTGTTTGCCAAAAAGCACAAGATGCATTGCACCAGGCAGCCGAACGCTATCAAAAGACAATGAGGATGGGTTTATCGGGTGAGGGTATCCAAGCCGTGCGAGAACTACTTGAATATGCAGACCTTCAACAATCGAGCATTTCAAGGGCAGATTTTGAAAAGTACATTCAAAAAACCAAAGACTACATCAGATCAAACGGGAACCTAGTGGTTGAAATCAAATGAAAAACGAAGAATTACTAGATCACTTTGCAATCAATGCAATGAACTCTCAAATTGAGAAATTTGGGATAACCAACCCGCACAGCCTAGCTCAAACAGCGTACCGAGTCGCTCAGAATATGCTTGAGAATAGAAATCGGATTATCGCTGAATGGAAAAGAGATGAAGAGCAAAAAATAGAATATGCCACTGCTGATATTCACGAATTAAATCTACCTATTAGATATTATCGTTGTTTAACCGCAGAGAATATCTATACTAAAACGAAACTATGCGAATGGCCTGAAAGAGATATTAAAAGAATCCCAAATCTAGGCCCTAGAGGGTTGAGATACTTAAAAGAAGCAATGGCGCAAGAGGGTTTAAAGTTTAAAGGTCAAGCATGATTGAACAAAAGAAAGACGCACCAGGCAACCCGCCCTATTACGTTTGCACTAACTGCAAATGGGCTTTTCAGGCTTTGCAAGAGGCTAACGAGCATGGTAGGCGATGCGGGAGAGATGAAGTAGCCCCTATATACCGACATTACGAAAGAGACATTAAATGACAAGGGAAGAACTCTTAGACCAGATCGCAATAGAAGTATTAAAGAACCTACCCCATAACTTTGCCCGTGATGCCTATAACATCGCAGAGGGTGTGCTAGAACGCAGGGATGCAATACTTCACAAATGGGCTTTAACTGAGGCTATCGTTTTTGATGGATTAGAGAAACTCAATTTAACTGTTCGATCTGAGCGTTGTTTAAAAGCCGATGAAGTATATACATTAACGCAATTATTAAACTGCACAAAAGATAGATTATTAAAAACACCCAATATGGGTAGAAAAAGCGTTAATGAGATAATCGAGAAACTAGCCGAGCATGGTTATAAACTAAAAGGCGAAGCATGAACGAACCCACACTTGCGATAGAGTTCATCATAAAAACAGCCCCTTTGTACGCCAAGGCTAAATCAGATCGTATGTTTTTAGAAGAATTTAGACGATCAAAACACGCACAACTGAAAAGCCTTGCAGGGACTGAAGTGCTAGGTAAGCAGGACACATTTGCTTATGCTCATCCTGAATATGTGGAGATTCTCGAAGGAATCAGGGCAGCCGTTGAAATAGAAGAACGCTATCGCTGGTTAATGACAGCCGCCCAAGCCAAGGTCGAGTGCTGGAGAACCGCCCAATACAGTGCGAGAATGGAAATGAAGGCCACCACTTGAACAACAAACTAAGCGCAAAGCAAAGACTACACATAGGTAAGGTTAAACTATTGCCATGCTCAGTATGCGATCAACAAGGGCCAAGCGATGCCCACCATATCGAGCAAAAACTACAATATTGCGTGATTGCTTTATGCAGGGATTGCCACAATAATTGGCATGGTACTAAGGCTATATGGCGGGTTAAAAAAATGGATGAGTTGGCAGCCCTTGACGTTACCATTCGGAGATTGACTCAGGAAATGCCCCTAGAAGGCGATTTAAGCCCCTTTTAAGCCGTTTTCAGGGATTAGGGAATAGCGTGATGAGGGTTTAGCCGCTTAGAGCCTTAAATATGCGCTTTTTATAGACGTAAAAAAACCCGCTTTTTAGGGCGGGTCTGAGGGTTTAGCGTTTTCCTGAGAGTATTCGCAAAATTAGGGCAGCAATGGCATAGATCATTCAAACCCCACAAATTCTAAAGCTTCAAATTTGCAAGCTTCAACTTGATCAACTGATAACCCGAAGGCTATTTTTTCCGCTAGTTGTGAAGCTTGATCGGCTTTTTTATCATTTGGAGCTGTAAGGGCTAAAATTAAACACTGGGTTAATGCTTCAATTTGTGACATATAGGCCCCTTAAATTGTGCAGCAACCACAGCATGGTGCATCAATACAGCGTCCACGTTTATTTCTGTAGAACGTAGAAGGCCCGTTCTCACCGATGAAAGTAATAGTGTCCGAATCGGGTTGTAGTTGTGCTGTTTTATTGCTTGTGTCATACAAAATATAATCACCTGGCTTAATAAGTGCGCCAGATAACTTACATTTACCAAAATACTTTGCTTTCATTGTTTTAAGCATAATGAACACCCCTAATTTGAACAAAGCCGCCATTGTCTTTTTTAGCTTTTCCTTTGGCATATAAAGCCACAACTACAGCTTTGGGTTCTATGTGACGCACGTCCGTATTGTCCCCGTCAATTACACGCCAGCCACGAAAATTGTCAGGGATATCGCTTTGCTTTTGAAAAACCACGGCCGTACGGGAATTGTTCGGATTAGTCAGGCCCTTAATTGATATCGGTTTTGGGGTAATAGCTGAAAAACTATACGTAAGGTCATAATTACCCGCTGTTTTCCCGTCTAATTTGCGTGAAGGGTGTTTTGTATAGTCGTAAAACTGTACGTCAGGGAATAACTGAAAAATTGTTTTTCCATCATGCACAATAATATTTTCAAAAGCGATATCACTTGTGCCATTAGGTCGAACCAAAGGGTTTAAACCGATGCGCTTTGCCTTGTTAACCAAAGACCACACGTCAGCGCACAAAGAGAGCATAAAAGCTTCTTGATTATTGTAAAAAAACTGTGTTTTTGCTTGCCTAGCTTGTTGAACACTATTGAATGCCCCACGTCCTGCGCTTTTTAGGCAACCTTCGAAGCAGCCAGCCAGCTTAGCCAAAGGGCAAATTATTTCATCGGGTACAAGGTAGACAATACCCGTCAAATAGCCGATTTTTTCACCCTTAATTGTTTTTGCTGACGACTCACCCAAAATCGTTTTGTAAGGTAAGCCACGAGCAGCCAAGATTGTTTTGTATGGATTTTTCATTATTAACACCTATAAACAGTTAAAAAATACAATTCTAGGGGCACAAAACCCCTAGTAAACGGGTAAAAACCCTAGTTATTTGACCAAAACGTCAAAATAATCAAGTAAACCTATGCAAAGCACAAGGGCTATTGCAAGTGCAGCGGCATAGTCTAAAAATTGATCGTTCATTGTTTAACCCCTTTTATAGTGTACTGGGCGCTCATAAAAACCCCGTTCGTCACGATAAATTGAGACGTAATACCCGTATTTTGAGCCATCGTCATAAGTTAAACCGATCGTTTGCCCGTATGCAATAGGCGTACAAGGCCATGCATGGGAAAGGTTTTCCGATTCCAAAGCTTCTGACAATGTTGGAAAGAAATTGTTTTTCATTGTTTGCCCCTTAAATAAACTCAACATGAGGGTTTCCCGTTTGACGGGTTTTCCATGCGTCAAGCTCATCGAACGTCTCGAAAACCCAGTAAGAACCCATGAAACCATTAGAAGCATAAGCTACGGGTTTTGCCCCTTGTTTTTTAGCCTTCGCTACGGCATTTAAACCATTACGGCATTTGATAAAAGAGTAGATCATTTTTAGCCCCTTATCCGTTTTTAGCGATAAGGTTAAAACACTTTAAGTATTCCCGTGCAGCTTGATAAGTGTCCGTCATAACCTTATCAACTAACCCGCCGTTTTTGTACACTTTGACGATGTAATAACCATTGTGGGAAACACGTTCGAATGTAGTGTAATCCCCGTTTTTTTGCTCAGTGATTTTCATATTAAAGCCCTTAGTAGTTGACACTTTCACTTGAAAGTAAAGTAATTTTATGGCCTAAAAAAGAAAAAACTATTAGGACAAACCCTAATAAAGTACAATTATTTCAAATTATTTTATGGGTAGATCATGGGTAGACCTTCAACCCCTAATACAAAGTACTTTCAACGAACACTTTCAACCCAGCAACGCATGATCTTATTGGCAGCGGGTAAGGGTAATTTATGCCGTGGCTTTGAGAACGTATTAGACGTTTACAGTGAGGCTCACAATAAGGGATATCGCCCAGGCATGGAATTGAGTATTTTAAATATAGACCACGCAACAACTAACAGCCCCAATTCAAGTGAACCAGTAAGGGAAACAGTAAGGGAATAGACAATAGACGGATAAGGCTAGATCAATTCAAGTACATCAAAAAAGCTGCCGCCGTGTCCTACACTTTGGTAAACGCAAATGAGAATCATTCGCATCTAGGATAACTAAGGGTAAACCCTATGCTGTACGTTTAGCCAGTACTGTAAGGATAGACAGTAGTAGAAACCCTGATAGGGAAAACCCTTAGGTAGAAACCCCAGGTGTATGGAAAGATGGGGGGGGGAGGGGGTAGGTTGGGTTGGTAGATATTTGTGGTACACCCCCTATACCGAAAAAGCTAAAACGAATAAACTAAGTCATCACTTCCTAGAAAGGGAAAAAAGTGGAAACATTAAAAAGAGGTAGGGGTAGACCAAAGGGTTCAGTAAAGATGACCATACAGAGGTTTGCTGACAACCCACCTGCTGTACTGCCTAAGACAGACCACCAGAGGCTCAAGGAGCTTAAGGAGTTGATGATTAGGAGTGGAGGTAAGGATGTGGCTCAGAAGGTGATAGAGATAGCCCTTAATGATGACCATCCCCATCAATTAGTAGCTTTGAAGATGTGTTTAGATAGGACTCTACCTGTAAGTATGTTCGAGAAAGACAAGACTCAAAGGTCTGCTGTTAGCATCACAATTACAGGACTTGGTGAGCCAACAGTCATAGATACGAACCCTGTAGAAGATGTGGAGGCTAAATATGATTAACTGGATTGTTACTATTAACAGACCATCGTATTTAGAGACACAGGCGCTGTTAGTGCCAAAAGACAAGATCACAGAGTTGGTGAATAAAATCCTAGAAGATGAGGGTGTTTGGGCAGATGGGGACTACATAACCATTAAGCCTACCAAGATGGAGTATTTTGATGGCTGACCTTAATTTTTCCCTTCTGCCGTGGCAACAGCAAGTTTTTGCTGACAAAACAAGGTTCAAGGTTGTGGCTGCTGGGCGTAGATGTGGTAAGTCTCGGATGGCGGCAGTTACCCTACTAATAGAAGGACTCAAGTGTCCACAAGGCTCTGCGGTTCTTTATGTTAGTCCTACTATGGGACAGTCAAGACAGATTATCTGGGACTTACTGCTAGACCTTGGCAGAGAGGTTATTCAGTCATCCCATGTGAACAACCTAGACATTACCCTGATAAACGGGGCTAGGATATACGTCCGTGGTGCGGATAGACCTGATACCCTTCGTGGAGTGTCATTGACCTATGCTGTACTAGACGAGGTAGCCGACATCAAGCCTGAAGCATGGGAGCAGGTCATTCGAGCCAGTTTGTCTGATAAACGGGGGAGAGCACTCTTCATCGGCACTCCAAAGGGCAGAAATTGGTTCTACGATACCTTCAAGCTAGGTGAGAGTGAGGATGATCCTGATTGGAAAGCATGGCACTTCACCACTGCTGATAACCCCTTAATCGACGCAAAAGAGATAGAAAGTGCTAAAAAGACCCTGAGTACCTTTGCTTTTAAACAAGAGTACATGGCTTCGTTTACCAATGCGGGTTCTGACATCTTTAAAGAGGAGTGGATCAAGTACGGGGTTAAGCCTGAACATGGAAGCTATTACATCGCTGTTGACCTTGCAGGATTCGAGGAAGTTGCCAAACAAGCCGCAAATTCCAAGAAGCGTCTGGACGAGTCTGCTATCTCGATAGTTAAGGTCACAGAGGATGGGAAGTGGTTTGTTGAGAAGATTGAACACGGGCGCTGGGACATCCGAGAGACTGCTTCTAAGATTCTGATAGCCATTCGGGACTACCGACCTCTTAGTGTGGGAATAGAGAGGGGGGCGCTAAAGAACGCTGTTTTGCCCTATCTGAGCGACCTTATGCGAAAGAACAACACCTATGCCCATATCATAGATTTGACCCATGGAAATAGAAAAAAAGCAGACAGAATCATCTGGGCTTTACAAGGTAGGTTCGAGCATGGCAGAATTGTGTTAAATTCTGAGGAAGATTGGGATGAGTTTGTAGACCAGTTAATCCTGTTCCCTGCTCAAGGAGTCCACGATGACTTGCCTGACTCCCTTAGTTACATTGACCAACTTGCTGTTACATCTTACATGGAAGAAGATGACTCCGAGGAGTGGGAACCTGTAGATATTATTAGTGGGGTATAAGAATGGCAGAGGGTTTGTTATCGCCTGACAAAAAAAATCAGCCCGCATTGACGGGTGCTAATAGATTGGTTGATTTTCTATTGCAGAAGTTAAGGGCAGATATGTTTCCGACATCTGCAAAAACATTGATTGAAACTGCTCAAGGCAATAAAGACCCTATAACTGAAAAGAACTTTACTCCTGAAGAATTGGTGGCTTTGCAGAAACTTATTGCATCTACCAATGAAAGAGGGGATGTTCAATATCCTGATTACTATAACTTGATGACAAAAGAACGTAAAGAAAAGGGAACAATTCCCGCTTCTTTAATGCCTTCGATACTTTCAATGGCAGACCCTATTGGCAATTTACAAACAACATTGGGTCGTTTTACATACTCAAGAGATGCTGATGGAAATCTGATTGTTGTTGACAAGTACGATTTTAATAAACCAAGCAATCTTGGCGGGATGTATGGTTTGATGAGAAACTATGCGGGAGAGAAAATACCTACTGGCTTTGGAAGAGATGTAAGAATCAACCTTGGCAAGACTCCCATAAATCAACCACAATCCTTACAATACCAAGACCCATTTGGAAATACTACAAAGTAATTAACATGGCTAGTAAAAAAATTGGGAATTATAAATTATTTGACCAAGGTGCTAATCGTAAACCTGCGCTTTCTGGTGGAAGATATCTAGAAGAAGGTCAAAAATTACCCGATAGTACATTCAAAGGTAAAGGGTACTTTGGAGAAATCCCGACAATGGATGGTAGTGTGATGACTGAGTATTCATCAGCTTTTGAGATTGGCGATAAAACAATTTCCTATCCTTTGATTGTTCCAACATTAACTACTGATGAATTAAACTTATTGCGTACAACAGGTGAGGCTACACCTGAGATAGAAAAAAAAGCGCAGCAGTTTGCTTTAGACAGAATAGCACAAGGTAAAAGCCCGTTTGCCATGCCTTCAGAGTTAAGGTATCCTCTTCCAGAAGGATTTGACCCTAAGATTTTTGCTCCTGTTGTAAACTCTGCACCAGTAAACCCCGCTTATAGCGACCCTTTTGGCGATACGACAAGGTAATATTATGGAATTCCAAGAACCAAGCGACTCAGACAAAGAACTTGTTGACTTTGTTGTTAACCATTGTGATCGCTGGAGGGATTATCGAGACACAAACTACCTAACTGAATGGTTGGAGTACGAACGTATCTTCAATGGTGAGTGGGATGCCCAAGACAAAACCCGTGAGTCTGAGCGTAGCCGTATCGTCACTCCCGCTACCCAACAAGCCGTAGAGACACGCCATGCTGAGATCATGGAAGCCATCTTCGGTCAAGGTGAGTTCTTTGACATCCAAGACGATATTCGTGATGTCAATGGTAGCCCCCTAGATGTTGCTGCTATCAAAGCACAACTCATGGAAGACTTCAAAGTCGATAAGATTCGCAAGTCTATTGACCAAATTGAACTACTTGCTGAACTCTATGGTACGGGTATTGGTGAGATTATTGTTAAAACAGAGAAAGTCTTTGTTCCAAGCACTCAACCTATTCCTGGTCAAATCGGTCAAGCCGCTATCGGAGTGGTAGAACAAGACCGCATTGCAGTCAAGATTGTTCCTGTTAACCCCCGTAACTTCTTGTTTGACCCCAATGGAACATCTATTGATGACTGTATGGGTGTGGCTATTGAGAAGTATGTCTCTATCCACAAGGTCGTTAAAGGTCAAGAGGATGGTATCTATCGCAAGGTAGAGATTGGTACTGACTCTATGGATACGGACTTAGAGCCTACCCAAGAGATTACTCAGTACGAAGACGACAAAGTTAAGTTATTGACCTACTATGGTCTAGTTCCTCGTGAATATTTAGATCAAATAGAGAATGAAGATGGTGAAATAGAGGATTTATTCCCTGAAGACTCTATTCAGGATGAGTATTCCGATCTGGTTGAGGCTATCGTAGTGATTGCCAATGATGGTGTTCTTCTGAAGGCAGAAAAGAACCCATACATGATGAAAGACCGCCCAATCCTTGCTTATCAGGACGATACAGTTCCTAATCGCTTGTTGGGTCGTGGTACTGTAGAGAAGGCTTACAACTCACAAAAAGCCATAGATGCCCAAGTGCGTAGCCACTTAGACTCTCTTGCCCTGACAACTTCTCCTATGATGGCTATGGATGCCACTCGTCTCCCAAGGGGTGCTAAGTTTGAGGTAAAGCCAGGCAAAGCTATTCTGACAAACGGCAATCCTAACGAGATTCTGTTCCCATTCAAGTTTGGCAATACTGATGGCTCTAACCTGACGACTGCTAAAGAGTTTGAACGTATGCTTTTGATGGCAACAGGCACTCTTGACTCACAAGGAATGGTTACTGCTGTCTCTAGAGATGCGGGTCAGGGCGGTATTTCGATGGCTACTGCCTCGATTATTAAGAAATACAAGCGTACCTTGGTGAACTTCCAAGAGGATTTTATGATCCCCTTCATAACCAAAGCCGCCTATCGCTATATGCAGTTCGATCCAGAGCGTTATCCTACTGTGGACATGAAGTTCATTCCTACGGCAGCACTTGGTATTATTGCTAGAGAGCATGAACAACAACAGTTCATTGCGCTCCTCCAGACTCTTGGCCCTAATACTCCTGTTTTGCCTATCATTTTAAAAGGCATTATGGCTAATTCCTCTCTGTCAAACAGATTTGAGTTGATTGAGATGCTAGACAAGATGTCTCAGGCTGATCCACAGGCTCAACAAGCGGCTCAGATGCAACAACAATTGGCTATGCAACTGGCTCAAGCACAGATTGCCGTCCAAACAACTCAAGCAGAGCAGAACAAGGCAGAGGCTCAGAAGTTATTGACTGAAGCGCAATTGATGCCTATTGAGTTGCAAGCTAAGAGCATGGCGGCTAACACCAAGAACCTCCCTACTGACGATGCTTTGGCTTCAAAAGAGTTTGATAAACGGGTCAAAGTTGCTGAATTGATGCTTAAAGAGGCAGATATTCAGAATAAGGCTAAGATTGTTGAAAAACAGATGACTAGACAATGAATCAGGAACTACAGCGTTATTATGAAGATCGTTTCTCCACAATGTCCACTCAAGGGTGGCTAGATTTGATGGAGGATATTGACAAAATGATTGAACCTTTGAATAATATTTCAACGATTGCAGATGAAAAAAGTCTACAATTCAGAAAAGGTGAGTTATCAATCCTTATTTGGCTGAAGAACTTGAAACAAGTCAGCGAAAGAGCATTTGAGGACTTAAATGAGAAGAATGTATGAATTTGCCTGTATAAACGGGCATAAAACGTCAAGACTTGTTGTTTATGAGACAACGAGTCTTATGTGTGAGTGTGGTGAGGAATCTCATCGCACTTTATCCGCGCCTTATTTTAGGCTTGAAGGATGGTCTGGTTCATTCCCAACGGCTCACGCCAAGTTTGATAAAAGCCATAATGACAAGTTGAAATCTGAGCGCAAACTCAACTCATAAGCAATTATGCCGAGTTGAATCTCCTACAACCGATTGACGGCAGGAAAAGGAAATAAGTATGTTGATTGATGATGACAAAGAAGAGTTGGGCGAGTTAGAAGTCGAAGAACAGAAGATCGAGCAAAAGCCTGAACTTCCTGAGAAATACAGGGATAAAAGTTTAGACGAGATTGTGCGGATGCACCAAGAGGCTGAAAAGCTCATTGGAAAGCAAGCACAAGAAGTAGGCGAAGTCCGTAAGTTAGCCGATGAACTCATCAAGCAGAACCTTGGTACACGACAACAGACTAGACAGGAAGAGCCTGAAGTAGATTTCTTTGAGAATCCACAGAAGGCAGTTCAAAGGACAGTTGATAATCACCCTGATGTCCAAGCGGCTAGACAAGCCACACTTGAGATGAGAAGGGCGCAGATTCAGCAAAGGTTAGCGCAAGAACATCCCGACTTTGGAGACATCGCCAGAGATCAGGATTTTGCAAATTGGGTGAAGTCTAGCCCTGTTCGCATCAAGATTTTTGAGCAAGCCGATTCTGGATATGATTTTGACTCAGCCAATGAATTGCTATCTACCTATAAACAGTTACGTTCTGTTAAACAGAAGCAAACGAGTGATGATGGCGAGATTACTCGCAAGCAGAACTTAAAGGCAGTAGGTGTTGATGTAGGTGGTTCTGGTGAATCATCAAAGAAAGTATATCGAAGGGCTGACCTTATTCAGCTTCAGTTGAAAGACCCTGAACGCTACAATATGCTTGCAGATGAAATTATGCTTGCGTATGCAGAAAAACGGGTTCGTTAATTTTTTGTTTTAGGAGATTTAATCATGGCATATCCAACACCAGCGGTAACAGTAACAACCGCAGCAACTTTCATTCCAGAAATCTGGTCTGATGAAATCGTAGCCGCATACAAGAAGAATCTTGTTTTGGCTAACATCGTTCGTAAGATGAACTTCAAGGGTAAGAAGGGTGACACAGTTCACGTTCCAGCTCCTACCCGTGGTTCAGCTTCCGCAAAGGCGGCATCTACTGCCGTTACTTTGATTGCCGACACTGAGACAGAAGTTCAAATCTTGATTAACAAGCACTATGAATATTCACGTTTCATTGAGGACATCGTTGAAGCACAAGCCTTGAACAGCTTGCGCCAGTTCTACACTGCTGATGCGGGCTATGCGCTTGCCAAGCAAGTGGACACTGACTTGATCCAATTAGGTCGTGCATTCAATGGTGCTACTGTCGGTACTAACGACTACGCAACAAGCAATACATCCACCAAGGCTTATATCGGCTCTGATGGTACTACTGCTTACAACAGCACATCTTCAAATGCAGCCGCTTTGACTGATGCCGCTATCCGCAGAACTATTCAGCGTTTGGACGACAATGACACTCCTATGGATGGTCGTTTCTTCATCATTCCTCCTTCAAGCCGTAATACGTTGATGGGTCTTGCCCGTTATACAGAACAGGCTTTTGTGGGTAATGGCGATGCAATCCGCAATGGTGAAATCGGTCAACTGTATGGTATTCCTGTGTTTACATCTAGCAATGCTGATACTGGTGCTGGCAACTCCACCACAGATCGTATCTGCTTGATGGGTCACAAGGATTCTATGGTTCTGGTTGAGCAAGTTGGTGTTCGTTCACAGACTCAGTATAAACAAGAGTACCTTGCTACTCTGTTTACATCTGATACTCTGTATGGTGTGAAAGCCATGCGTACAGCCGCCACAACTGGTGCAGCTTTGTCTTCTAGCGCATTTGCGTTAGCAGTTCCAGCCTAATAGTTGCCCTTTCCCCTCGCCTTAATTGGTGGGGGGATTTTTTACATCAAGGAGATTTATTATGGCAACCGCATCCGCAGTGGTATCTCGCAGAGGCAACGATCAATTCCGTGGACTTTTTAGCGACACATGGGCAGTAGTTTGCACATTGAACGCTGGTTCATTGGTTGATGGTGCTGGCGAAACAGACGATGTAACAGTACCAGGTGTAGCCCTTGGCGACATGGTTATTGGCACATCTTTGGCAGTTGACTTAGTTGGTTTGACAGTTACAGGTTATGTTTCTGCCGCCAATACAGTCAAATTCCGCATTCAGAATGAGTCTGGCTCAACTGTTGACTTGGCTTCAGCAACAATGAATATTGTTATTGTTCGCATGGTCTAATAAAAGGGGGCTAATAACCCCCTTTTTAATGGAGTTCTTATGGCAACCTTTAGATGTTTAACAAGTGGACAGACAGTCACTTTTACCTATCAGCACGATATTGATTCGATGAAGGGTCATCAAGGTTATGTAAGAATTGATGAAATTCAAGAAGAACCTTCTGAGAAGCAAATAGTCTTGCAACCTCCAGTACCTGTTAAGAAGATGGGTCGACCAAGGAAATCAAATGTCTGAGATTGATCCACGAGAATTTGGTAAATTGGAAGCCCAAGTTGAGGCTTTACAGGCAGAAGTCCATGCACTTCGCCAAGATATTAAAACACTTTTAGAGATGGCAAACAAGTCTAAAGGTGGCTTTTTCGTTGGAATGGCTATTGCCTCTGTAGTAGGCGGTATCATTTCTTTCATTGCAACCAAGCTAGTTCGATAAGGATTTATATGCCTCAAGTTGGAAACAAGAAATTCCCATACACAGAAAAAGGCGAGAAAGAAGCCAAAGAGTATGGAAAGAAGAAATCTATGCCCGTTACTGTAATGATTGCTATTGGTAAGCCTAAAGCTATGCCTACCCGTGGTGGTCGTACCGCTACCAACATGATGAAAAAAGCAGGTCGTGGGAAATGAAACCCGCCACCAAGATTAGGAAAGTAATGCGTGAGTTTAAGGAAGGAACTCTCCACTCTGGCAAAAAAGGCCCTGTGGTGAAGAATCCTAAACAAGCCATTGCCATTGCTATTTCCGAATCTAAAAGGAAGAAGAAATGAAACAAGGTCTGTACGCTAACATCAATGCCAAACAAGAACGCATCAAAGCTGGTTCTAAGGAAAAGATGCGTAAGGTTGGTTCTAAAGGCGCTCCTACTGAGGCGGCATTTAAGGCTGCGGCTAAGACCGCAAAGAAGAAATGATCCCTGAATCATTAGACAAAACAACTGTTAATCAGTTACTTCTGTCTCATGGGACATGGAAACATCTTTTTTACCGATGCTATTCAGAAGTAAGCCCTGATTACAAAAACTATGGCGGTCGTGGAATTGATGTGCATCTATCGTGGCATGGAGAAGATGGCTTTTATCAATTTATCCAAGATGTTGGACTTAGACCATCAAAAGATTACAGTCTTGATAGAATTGATGTGAATAAAGGTTATTCGCCAGAAAATGTGAAATGGTCAACTAGCATTGAGCAAGCCAATAATCGAAGGAATAGCAAGCGATACTTGTTTGAAGGCGAGAATCTTACGTTGGCTGAGATTGCTAGAAAAACAGGAATTGGATACCAAAGAATCTGGAAAGCAACAAAGATTTATGGTGATCCATCAGAACACACAAAAATTGATCCAGATCGTGGCAAACGTATGTATCAAGGTGAATTACGCTCAACAACTGAGATTGCTAAAATGGTCAATATGAAGCCAGAAACGCTTATGCAAAGATTAAGAAATGGCTTAGATTTTGATTTAGCTATTGCATTACCACCTCAGCCTGGTGTACACTTCACAGGAAGATCATCATGGTCTTAAAAAAATACCAGAATCCAAAAGGCGGATTGAATGAGGAAGGTCGAGAGTTCTACAAAAGGACTGAGGGACTGAACTTAAAAGCGCCTTTAAAAACGGGTAATTCAGGTCGACGATCTAGTTTTTTAGCACGAATGGGCAATATGCCTGGCGCTGAGATGAAAGATGGGAAGCCTACCCGACTCCTATTATCTCTTAGAGCTTGGGGTGCATCGTCCAAGGAAGACGCTAAAGCTAAGGCTAAAGCGATCTCTAAGAGGAATAAATGAGACCTGTATCCGTTGGAGTTGAACCTGCAGCCGCTACGTTGACTACTGTTTATACAGTACCAACGGGTTACTACGCCAAATTCACAGTCATGTATATCCACAATACTGGTGGATCGACAAAACACATTACTGTGGTGTGGAATGATGCAAGTACCGCTACTTCCTACGACATCCTAACTGAATACAACTTTACTTCTAAGCAATACCTTCAATTTGATGGCAATGCTTACATCGTTTTGGAAGAAGGCGATAAGATTCAAATTACGACTGAAGCGGGTAGTACATTCAGTTTTATTGCAACCTTTGAGGTTCAGGGAGCACAACGAACATGACCTACTTAGAACTTGTTAACGATGTGCTAGTTCGCTTGCGTGAAAGCACAGTATCTACTGTTGGCGAAACAACCTATTCTTCTTTGATTGGCAAGTTTGTCAATGATGCTAAGAGACAGATTGAAGACTCTTATTCATGGAACGTCTTGGCTCAAACAATCACAGTTACGACTGCTTCTGGTACAAGTTCCTATGCTTTAACAGGTGTTGGTCAGAAGTTTCGTATTAACGATGCTATCAATACTACAAGTGTTATTACTTTAGATAACACTACTGTTTCGGATATGAACCGAAAGTTAAACTTCGGTACGCCTTCACAGTCTATTCCTTCAGAGTTTTGCTTTAGTGGTGTAGATGGCAATGGCGACACAAAGGTTGATTTATTCCCTGTTCCTGATGGCGTATATACGTTGAAGTTCGATGTAACTGTGCCACAAGCAAATCTAAGTTCCGATTCAACATCTGTAAAAGTTCTTGATTACTTAGTGACTCAGAGTGCGTATGCTCGTGCCTTGATTGAGCGTGGTGAAGATGGTGGAACAAACTCTACTGAGGCTTATGCCTTGTTTAAAGGAATGCTCTCTGACGCTATTGCGATGGAAAGCACTCGTTACCCTGAAGACAATTTTGAGGCAGTCTAATGGCAGCTCCACTACAAAGTTACAGTCTTTCAGCACCAGGCTTTTATGGACTGAATACTGAAGATTCTCCCCTTGATTTAGGGGCGGGATTTGCTTTGGTTGCTACCAACTGCATCTTGGATCAGTATGGTCGTATTGGTGCTAGAAAAGGTTGGTCAAGGGTTAACTCTTCCTCTGGAAACCTTGGTGCTAATGATGTTGGTGTAATCCATGAGTTAGTCCAGACTGACGGGACTCTTACAGTTCTATTTGCTGGCAACAACAAGATATTCAAACTTGGCACTTCTAATGCGGTAACTGAGTTAACCTATGGTGGTGGCGGTTCTGCTCCAACTATCACGGCATCTAACTGGCAAACTGCCTCCTTAAATGGGATTGCTTATTTCTTTCAAACAGGTCACGATCCTCTAATTTTTGACCCTGCTGTTAGCACAACAACATTTAGACGAGTCTCTGAGAAGTCAGGTTATGTAGCAACTGTTCCACAAGCCAACATCTGTATCTCTGCTTTTGGTCGTCTCTGGGTTGCTAATACTACTTCTGACAAAACAACCATTACCTTCTCTGATCTGATTGCAGGTCATGTATGGGGGGGTGGTACTTCAGGCTCATTGGATGTTTCTCGTGTATGGCCTAATGGTGCGGATGAAGTGATGGGCTTGGCAGCGCATAATGATTTCTTGTTTATCTTTGGTAAACGACAGATTCTTGTTTATTCTGGTGCTTCTACACCCGCATCTCTTGTTCTAAGCGACACAGTAGGCTCTATTGGTTGCATAGCAAGGGATACCATACAAAGTATTGGTACTGATGTAGTTTTCTTGTCAGACTCAGGTGTTCGTTCACTAATGAGGACTATTCAAGAGAAGTCTGCACCCCTGAGAGACCTATCTAAGAATGTTCGTTTCGACTTAGCTTCATCATTGGCAAGCGAAACATTGGCCAATCTGAAGTCTGTTTACTCAGAAAAAGAAGCCTTTTATCTACTTGTTTTACCCGCATCTTTTCAAGTTTACTGCTTCGATACCAAGCAAACATTGCAAGATGGTGCTTCCCGTGTAACCAAATGGGACTCAATTGCTCCTACTGCTTTGCGTTCTTTGCGTAATGGCGACTTGTACATTGGTAAAAATGGGTATATCGGTAAGTATGGAACTTATCTTGATGACACAACAACGTACCGATTTGCGTACTACACAAACAATGCTGACTTGGGAAACCCTAATCAGATTTCTATTCTGAAGAACGTGACTGCAATTGTGATTGGTGGCTCTGACCAGTATTTAACAATCAATTGGGGATTTGATTATTCTGGTGCTTATCGTGCAGAGAACATTTACATTCCTTCACAGACAAGTTATGAGTATGGAACTGCTGAATACAACATTGCTGAATACACAAGTGGTGTGCCAATTAAGACACTAACGGCTAATGCTTCAGGTGCAGGGAAGATTGTCCAAACAGGGTATGAAACAACCATTAAAGGTGTCTCATTTTCATTGCAAAAGATTGAAATTCAAGCCAAAGATGGCAAAATGGGCTAAGAGGTAAACTATGTCAAATTACACCAAAACCACTAACTTTGCATCAAAAGACAACCTGTCGCCTGGCAATCCTCTAAAGATTGTCAAGGGTACTGAGATTGATACAGAGTTCAACAACATTCAAACTGCTGTTGGCACTAAAACAGACAATGCTTCTGCCAATATTACTGGTGGTTCGATTACTGGTATCACAGACTTAGCGGTTGCTGATGGCGGTACTGGTGCTTCTACGGCTACTGCTGCTCTGAATAACCTCTTGCCTACCCAAACAGGTAACGCAAACAAGTATCTACAAACTGATGGAACTAATGCCACATGGGATGCAGTAAGCCTTTCTACTTCTGATATTACTGGCACTTTGCCTGTCGCTAATGGTGGTACTGGTGTAACTACCTCTACTGGTACAGGCGCAGTTGTTCTGTCAAACAGTCCTACTTTGGTTACTCCCGCCTTGGGAACTCCTGCTTCTGGTACGGCTACTAACCTCACAGGTCTGCCGATCTCAACAGGTGTTTCAGGTCTTGGCACTGGTGTAGCGACATTCTTGGGTACGCCTTCAAGTGCTAACCTTGCATCTGCTGTAACAGATGAAACTGGTTCTGGTGCTTTGGTGTTTGCCAATAGTCCAACATTGGTTACTCCTACTTTGGGTACTCCAGCTTCTGCTACTTTGACCAATGCTACTGGTTTGCCAATCAGTACTGGTGTAAGTGGTTTGGGTACAGGTGTGGCTTCTTTCTTGGCTACTCCTAGTTCAGCAAACTTGGCTACTGCCGTATCTGATGAAACAGGTAGCGGTGCATTGGTCTTTGCTAACTCACCTACTCTTGTTACTCCTGCTCTTGGTACACCTTCTAGTGGCACTTTAACAAACGCTACAGGGCTTCCAATTGCTACTGGTGTGTCAGGTCTAGGAACAGGAGTAGCAACTGCTCTAGCGGTCAATGTAGGCTCTTCTGGCGCACCTTTGGTTAATGGTGGTGTGCTTGGTACTCCATCAAGCGGAACTGCTACCAACTTAACTGGTTTGCCTTTGTCTACTGGCGTGACAGGAACACTTCCTGTTGCCAATGGTGGTACAGGACAGACTTCTTACACAGATGGTCAGTTGTTAATTGGTAACTCTACTGGAAATACATTAACCAAAGCCACTTTGACTGCGGGAACAAACGTCACAATTACCAATTCTGCGGGTGCTATCACTATTGCGGCATCTGGTGGTGGTGGTGGGTCAGGTGATGTTGTTGGCCCTGCGTCTTCTACAGATAATGCCTTTGCTCGTTTTGATAGCACTACAGGTAAGTTGCTTCAGAACTCTACTGGTGCAACATTGAGTGATACTGGTGGTGCTACTTTCACAGGCTCTGTGGATGTTGCAGGTACTTCTACAGCAGGTTCTAACATCAAGCTGTACGAAGATACTGACAATGGTACAAACTATGTGTCATTTAAAGCACCAGATACTATTGCTGCAAATGTA
>Ga0222713_10002221_pt1 | contig 20899 bp, 23 predicted proteins | sample C33_649DmetaG_FD_165061 | JGI IMG/M metagenome (GOLD analysis project Ga0222713, IMG submission 165061) | Estuarine water microbial communities from San Francisco Bay, California, United States - C33_649D | ecosystem: Environmental > Aquatic > Marine > Unclassified | place: USA: California...
TACATATCAATTTATGCATGATAGGTAATGATTAATTGTTTACAGATAGGTACTTATATTTTAATCAAGAAGGAAAAGTATATTTCGTTTTATTTTAGATTTATGTATATATCTACGTGCTTAAAACTTGATTCAGTGCAAAGATAAGAGGGAGGCATTGTATGAAAAAATTAATACTATTAGTATTATCATTACTGGTTGTATTCATAATTTCAGGTTGTACGACTTCTTTTGAATATGATTACGTTACAGCAGAAAATATGGAAGTCTTTACATTGCAGTATAGGGTAATCGAGGATGTTGACTCTAATTACTTAAGTTTAGATATATATACAGATTCATCTTTTATCAACAAACCTGTGATTATGTATGTTCATGGAGGAGGATTAAAAAATGGAGATAAAACTAACGCAGCGGCTTATCTTGCAAAATCTAATTACTTCGTTTCGAATGATTACGTCTATGTATCCATCAATTATCGCTTGAGTCCTGCAGTTGTCTCGCCATCTCACATAGAGGATGTAGCGAATGCATTTATGTATATTTATGAAAATATCTCAAACTACGGAGGAAATCCTAATCATATATTCATCATGGGTCACTCAGCAGGAGCATATCTTGTAAGTCTACTCGCGACCAACGAGATCTATATTGAACAAGCAGGTGGGAGTCTTTCAATGATCAAGGGTGTGATTTCATTAGACACTTGGACATATATGTCGATACAAGGTTGGCAACAAGAAGAATTATCTGATGATCCACTAGAACGTATTGAGGCTATACCAGGCAATCACGTCGAAGTAAATAAATCCATTCCTCCCTTTTTGATTTTTTATCGAGATGGAAGAAAAGCAAGCGTAGTTGAAGCAATTCAGTTAGCATTTGTTAATCTTTTAACTGAAAAAGGATACTATGCAGCAGCGATATTGTGTGTTGGGGATTCTCATCTTAGAGTAAATCAAGAAGTAGGTACAATAGATGATCAGAAAACAGAAATCATCATGGAATTCTTGGACAATCCATTACTTGTTAACTTGATTGCTGAAATGTACCAGTTTAAAGCAAACTAAATTATCTAAAAGGCGCATCAGAATTGGACTACATAGGGTAATTTCATCAGTAATTTTGAAAGTTCTCTTTGTTAAGACACTTTTGTAGGGGTACGTAAAAATAGCTTAAGAGTGCGTAAAATCCTATCAGGGGTGCGTAATTGTATTAAAATAGGTCATGCAACCCATTTAGAGTGTTCTTACCCTCAAAACTTGGACTAAACTTACCAATAACTTAGTAAAGTTAGGAAAGTGCGGGGGTTTTTCTTTCCATAAAAAAATTAGTAAAATTGTTCCATAACTCCATCCTTCATTTATGTTGTTTTTTGTTAAAATAACGATAGTGCGGTTGTAACTCAGTTGGATAGAGTATCTCACTCCTAAGGAGAAAGTCGGGCGTTCGAATCGCTCCAACCGCGCCAAAAAAAACAATGAAAACATGGATTAAAAATCGATTTTTCCAACGCTGGCATTTCTTTATTGCCATGTATTCGTTATGGATGCTTTTTAATTTCCAGTGGGATTTATGGACGTGGACCCTCGGGTTTCTTGTCAGTGTGGCTATGACGTTATTTACGTCGTTTGTGTTATACGATGAAACCAAGTTTCAAACCCATATGCTTTCCCCTTGGCAACTCATCGTGTACGTTGCAAATTTGATGAAAGAAATTTTTCTTGCCGCCATTAGCTATATCAAAGTTATTTTGGGTGGCCAATACGATTTGCTCGTGTTTGATATGCAGCTTCACGAACAGGATCCTATCAAAGTTGCCCTCATCGCCAATTCCATTACATTAACGCCAGGGACGGTTAGCATTGATGTCAATGGATCGACACTCACCGTGATGGCAGTGGTGAAAAAAGGCACAACCCCCGCAGAAGTAGAAGCCCCAATTCATGCCCAATTTGAACGGCGACTCCAAGGAAAAATAAAACGATGATATGGACTGCTGAAATCATTTTTTATGGAACAGTCATGGGCTTATTAATGCTGGCCATGATCGCGTTCTTTTTGAAAATTCTATGGACACGGTATGTTTGGAATCGGTTATTACTATTAAATCTTATTTCTACCAAAATTTTATTGTTACTCGCCTTGTATGCGATCATCACGGCCTCGGAATTACTGCTTGATATTGCGTTAACGTATGGAATCATTAGCTTTCTAACGATGACCTTATTTTCTAAATTTGTAATTGCCGGAGGCAAAGGAAAAGAATGATCATCATCGGATGGATTTTTTTAAGTATTGCTATGATTTTCATTCTCTTTGGGGTTATCAGTATTTTTGTCTTTAAAAATTTATACATGCGCATTATTGCTTCTACCATTATTGATACGGTTGGAAGTTTCCTATTTTTAATCGGACTCATGTTACTTTTGTGGGATGGGGCCTTTATTTTCCGAATTATCCTGCTTATCGGGTTTATCTTTTTAACCTCCCCCATCTCTACCCACGTGAATATTCGCTCAGCGTACTTATCCAAACTTCCCCTTGATCACGACCAGAGGAAGTCCGTATGAACGAACTGATAGCCCTTGGGTTTCAACTCTTTATGCTTGTGACTGCCATCGCGGTGGTCTTTCAAAAAAATAATTTCACCGTGATTATTTTAATGTCGGTGTATTCTTTGATTGCCGCGACGCTTTATATGTTTAATCAAGCTCCGGATGTGGCAATTGCCGAAGTTGCCATCAACGCGGCGATCATTCCTCTAATTTATGTGATCGCGATCTCGCGCCAACGCGAAATTATCGTCTATGACACCTTGCATCATGGTGACATTACCCCAGGAAAGGTCTTTGAAGGTGAAATTTATACATACCTTTATACGTTCAGTAAAAAAAATAAACTACGTTTGAATGTTTGTAGTGATCTTGAAGGGGATGATGCCACGTTAATTCGCGAAATGAATGTGGATTTCATCATTACCAAAGAAGAAGAAACCTATGTCCTCAAAGGAAAATCCCATCACATGCTCATGAAGAAAATGGTGAAAGAACTGAAACAACATCCTCATATTCGTACGGAACTCATCGAGGAGGGTCACGACCTTGATTAGACGCATCATCGGGTTAAGTTTGCTTATCGGTCTATTTTTCTTCATGGTGGAAGCAATGAATGAGTTTGGGGTTCTTTATAACGATGAAGCACGACTTTATTTCCAAACCAATGGATTTTTAGAAACAGGTTCGTTGAATCTTGTCACGGGAATTTATCTTGATTACCGCTTGTTGGATACGTTATTTGAAGCGGGTATTTTACTCGTTGCCGTTTCGGGGGTGAGCTGGATCGCCCAACATGATCACATTGAACATAACCCGTTATTCATGCTCGACCGCTTTAAAATTCCTGAACTTTTTGTCTCGATTGCCCGCGTGCTTTATCCGATTGTGTTGTTATTTGGAATTTATGTGGTCTTTAACGGTCATCTTGCCCCGGGGGGCGGTTTCCAAGGCGGAAGTATTTTAGCGACCGCTTTACTTATTCTTTATTACATTGATTTGAACAAGAAAACGAATCTTACCCGTATTTTCTTCATCGAAAAAGTGCTTTATTTGCTCCTTCTCCTCATTAGTTCCTTGAGTTTCTTTACTCGGGGATTTTTATTTACGAATGTGGTGAGTCCGGACATGGGTGTGGCCTGGCAAAGTGTTTTTCTGATTACCTTAAATGTCCTCATCGGGGCGAAAGTTGCGTTAGGTTTAACCGCGATTTTTATCGCCTTTTTAAAGGAGGGGCGCTAATGAATCCGTATGTGACACTCATCATTATTTTAGTGGGACTTTATGGTCTTATTTCTAGCACGAATATTATTAAAAGTGTGTTTATGGCAACGATGATTGAATCGGGCGTCATCTTACTTTTCTTAAATTTAGGCACATGGAATGGTGGCGTGATTCCCATTACCTCGGATGTGAGTCTAGCGATTGTCGATCCGATTCCACAAGCGCTCATGATTACCACGATAGTCATTGGGTCGACGGTGACGAGTTTAGCGCTCATCATTAGTATTAAAATTTTCCATCATCATGGCTCAATCGAATGGAAGGATTTAAAGCGATGAATATCCTTCCGATTGTTTGGGTGTTTTTACCGATTATCACCGCGATTATCATGTTTATGGTGAAACCAAATTGGATTCACGGTTTAGTGTTTCCCTTACAGGCCATCTTACTGCTTCTTTTTATCCTTTATATTGGTCATCTTCGTGCCTTTCCTGAAGATGCTCTTTTGGTGTTTGGGGGGTATGCGGATTGGATTGGCATTAGTTTTTATGCAGATGCACTCAATCTCACGTTTGTCGGACTCACCATTGTGATGTTTTTCATCATCATGTATTACTCGTTTAAAGCGAATCGAAAAGAGAAGAAGTACTTTTTCTTTTTGACGTTTTTAGAAGGGGTATTCATCGGTCTATTGATGACGAATGATTTATTCAACCTCTTTGTGTTTTTAGAATTAACAAGTTTACTCGTGACGATTTTAATCGCATACCGTAAAGCCGAACAATCGCTGAAAGCAGGTTTGCAATATTTACTCATTTCCTCGGTGGCAGCGATGCTTTATTTAATCGGCGTCATGCTCATTTATTATTTATTTGGTACGATTAATATTCGCCTGGTGGCCGAGATGATGTCTACGTATGAAGACACGATGCTCATGCGTGTGGCCTATGGCCTCATGATGGCAGCATGGATGGTAAAAGGGGCAGTATTCCCCGTGTATGCATGGCTTCCCAAAGCGCATGGAGTCGCTCAGTCGTCCATCTCAGCGTTATTGTCTGGATTAATTGTCAAAGTATCCCTCTATCTCATTATGCGTTTGCATGGGGATATGTTTGGTCAACCGTATGGCTTTGACCAGGTGTTTTTTGTGCTTGGATTTGTCTCCGGTGGCTTAGGGGTGCTTTTTGCGATGACGCAAAAAGATATAAAACAAGTCTTGGCCTACCATACGATTTCCCAAGTCGGTTTGATGATGATTGGCATCTCGTTTGGATCAGGAAATTCTTATGTCGGGGGTGTTCTCCATCTTCTCAATCATGCCTTGTTTAAAGGGTTACTCTTTTTGGCCGCGGGCGTCATCATCAAGGTTTATAACACGAAAAAAGTTTATGAAATACGAGGGCTATTTCAGACGATGCCATGGACAGCGACCTTGTTTTTGGTGGGAATTCTCGGGATTACTGGGGCACCCTTTTTCAATGGGTATGTCTCAAAAACTATGATTAAATACGCGTTTGCGGATGATGCATTATGGATGATACTCTTTCAAGCGATTAACGTGGGTACGATGATTTCTTTTTCAAAACTTTTGGTGATGTTTACCGGCCAACCCAAAGCCGGTATCGATGTTGGGAAATCGAGTTTTCGTCAACATCTCCCGATGACCTTGATGGCGATACTTATGCTCGCGATTGGCTTATTTTATCAACCAATCATTCAAACTCTTTATGGCTTTACCGCGTATGATGTCCACATCGGTTCCCTTGCATCGCTGGTGGATTATGTATTGTATTTCTCCCTTGGATTGACACTCTATTATGGCGTCATACGTAAAGACGCGAAACCGTTCCAACAAATTCGCGATTTTACCATCTCCTTTCCTTCCCTAAATGTCTGGTTACTTGCGGTGGTTTTAGTGTTTTTAGGCTTAACATTACGTTAATCTTGCTACCTGATACGGAATTTGCTAAAGTAAATAAGCAATTTGGGGCTGTAGCTCAGTTGGTAGAGCGCCTCCATGGCATGGAGGAGGTCGCGAGTTCGAGCCTCGTCAGCTCCACCAAAATGCAAACAAAAAGCCTGAACACTCAGGCTTTTTTTCTTGGAAAAAGAGATGAATTAATCGCGGTAGTTTAACCCTTCAAGGGCAAGTAGACGTTCCATATCACGCCCTTCAAGGGCGAAATCAAGGTTTCCATTTTCTTCAATGCGACTGGGCGTGATGGATTTGGGTAAGGTAATCGCTCCCAGTTCAACCGTAAAGCGAATGGCAATTTGGGCCATCGTTTTGCCGTATTTGGTCGCGAGTTCTTGTAGGAGCGGTTGTTTGAAAATACGACCGGTTGCTAAGGGAGAGTAGGCTTCAATCGCAATACCTTTGGCTTCACAAAACGCACGTAATGCTTTTTGGGGACGACCAATCCATAAGGGGATTTGGTTGGCGTGGGGGACAATCGTTGTTTCTTTGAGCAGTTTTTCTAAATGATCAATTTCAAAGTTAGAAACACCAAGGCTGCGAATTTTCTTTTCATGATAAAGTTTTTCCATCGCTTTCCACGCGGCAATGTTGCCTTTAGAATAATCCGGATTCGTTTGCCATTCTGACCATGGCCATGGCGCGTGAATTAAATAAAGGTCAATATAATCAACCCCAAGGCGCGTGCGGGAGTTTTCAAATTCGACTAAGGCTTGATCATAGTCTTTGATATGGGATTCTAGTTTGGTTGTAATAAAGACCTGATCTCGCGGTAATCCAAAATCTTTAATCGCTTGGCCAACCGATTGTTCGTTGCGATACGCGGCAGCGGTATCAATGTGACGGTAACCGAGTTTTAACGCGGTTAAGGTCGATTGATACGCCTCGTCGCCCGGTTTGATTTGCCACGTTCCAAAGCCGAGTAAGGGGACGATAACGCCATTAGAAAGTGTGAGTGTTTTTTGAAAAATCATGGTTCTTTCCTCCATTCTTATCCTAACACTTTCATTCCCTGTAAGCACGAACTTAACATTTCGTAGAGGCATTGCATATAATATTTTTGCAACGAGGTGATGAGGATGAAAAAGATTATTTTAGCAGGGGGTTGTTTCTGGGGGGTCGAAGCGTATTTTAAAATGCTTCGTGGAGTGACCGATACCCAAGTGGGTTATGTGAATGGTAACTACGCCAACCCTACCTATGAAGACGTTTGTGAAGAAAAAGCGACGCACGCAGAAGCGGTTTATATTGAATTTAATGAACATGAAATTACGTTAGAAAAACTTTTAGAACACTTATTCCGCATCATTGATCCGACTTCCATTAATAAACAAGGCCATGATGAAGGCATTCAATACCGTACCGGCATTTATTATTACGATGAAGCTGATTGTGTCATCGCAGAAGCCTTTCTAAAAAAAGAACAACAACATTATCGTTTACCGATCGCCGTGGAACTTGAACAAGAACGTGGTTTCTTTGATGCGGAAACGTACCATCAAGATTACTTGGATAAAAATCCTTTTGGTTATTGCCATGTCAATTTTTCGGTCATGAAAAAGGATGAACGTAAGTAAAGTATGGATAAAAAAGCACTTTATGAATCTGTCTTACTGCAAGCGAGTGGTTTAATTGAACCTGGTTTAAAGCCGGTCTCGTTATTGGCCAACATCGCCTCGTTACTGAAACAAAATATCCCTTATCTATCTTGGTGTGGTTTTTACTTAAAAAATGAGGATCGCTCACTTTACTTGGGTCCGTTCCAAGGTCTAGTTGCGACCACACATATTCCTTTTGAAAAGGGTGTCTGCGGTAAAGCCGCCCGCGAAGAAAAAACCGTCATTGTGGAAGATGTTCATGCTTTTCCTGGCCATATTGCCTGCGATGCGGGCAGTCAATCCGAAATTGTCGTCCCCCTTCTTCACAACGGAATCTTGCTAGGTGTGCTTGATTTAGACTCTTATGATCACGCTGCTTTTGATACCATCGACCAACATTATCTTGAACGGTTAATGCAACAGGTCGTTGAAAGTCTTTCATAGCACCTTAAGTTTTTTGTAAAGTTTTGTTATAGTTGTAAAGATGAAACGTCTCAAGACTCTTTATCTTTTGCTTTTTACAAGTATCATTCTCGCCAGTTGTGATGGTTTTTTATTGTCGATTTCATCGTCTTCAGAACCTGATACCTCGTTAGAAACTTCTTCCGAAGTAATCTCCAGCAACGGCTCGAGTGAGACACCCACTTCGATTCCTAGCTCGAGCACGTTACCCCCATCCTTACCTATTTTTGAAGGGGATTGTACCCCTGAGAGCGCCCCGGTGACAGCGGCGAATACGGAAGAAGGCTTTGAAACCTTATTTGCCCCGACAACCAAAGTCATGCTCGATTTTTCCTTGTCAAAAGCCTCGTTAAAAGCCATTTCTGATAATGGGACGCGGAGTGAACTTCATGATATTTATTCGCTTGCTTCCTTGAAAATTGAAGTAACACCCCTTGATCAACCTACACAAACGTACTGTTACCCTATCGTCGGTGTGCGTATGAAAGGGAATACCTCACGAACCTCTTTTGTGAACAATGACGGTCTTATTAATGACTTTGTTAATTTAAAAGTCTCCTTCTCTTCAGATAATCCGAGTGAAAATCGTATTCCGAATACCCAATTTTTTGGGATGACAAAACTGGATATGAAATGGAATCGTAACCAAGACCACACGCAAATTCGGCAAGTGTACAATTATAAAATGTATCGTGAATTTTTAACGATGTCACCGGAAGCCACATTAGGGGGTGTTTTCTTTCATCAAGTCGATGTTCAAAATCCAGACTATCAATCGACGTACATGGGATTATATACCTTAATTGAACCGATGGATCGTCGTTTCTTTGCCCGACGCTTAGGCGATGGCCCAGAAGCGGATGGAAATTTATATAAACTGCTTTACTCCCAAACGGGGCCAGCAGATTTTTCTCGAGACAATGCGGTTTCTAGCAGTGGGACAACGCACATCCGACAAGGAAATAAAATTGGGATTGAAAACAATCTTACCAATTACCATCCTACTTACGACAAAAAGACAAATACCGTTTTGGAAGATTATTCCGATATGGCGAACCTGATTGGTCTTGTTAATGAAACCAATCAATATAACGATGAAGGATTCCGGTCCCGATTAGAAGCATTTATTGATATCGAACAATTTATTCGGATGGAAGCCGTCGCATATTTTATCGGAAATCCTGATGATTTTCGAAATAATTTCAACAATATGTTTGTGTATTTTGTTCCATCAACAGGAAAAGCTGTTTTTATTCCTCATGATTTAGATCGTGGTCTTGGTCAAAATGGGGATTGGGATCCGACCGAAAATGATTTTGCGTACGCGGGACCGTCGATGACGCGTTTATCCCCGTTTGCATCCGCCTTATTAGCCCCTTGGAACGGCAATCGTACGAATCCGCTTCATCGTTTTACCGTCGTTGAAGGCGCAATTTCTACTTATCAAACAATTTACCGTGATGCACTTCAAGAAATCGTACAAAGCGGCTGGCTCACTTCCAATAATATTGCACCCGGCCAATTTTCAGGATCGTTTTATGACATGCATTATGCGTATCGTGATACGTATTATCCGACCGGGGGAGATTTTACGTATCTTCAACCCACAAGTCCGGCCTTACGCGATTTCTTTGTGGTTTTCTCCGTGAATCAAAAAACACAAAAAAATATCACTTTCCACGATTATATTTCGGTAAAACTCAACACGTATCAGCAGGCCATTTCCTAGTATAATAACCGTATGCAGTCGTGGCGGAACGGCAGACGCGCTAGATTCAGGGTCTAGTACCTTCACGGGTGTAGGAGTTCAAATCTCCTCGACTGCACCATATAACAAGCATTGGTTTGATACAAATGCGATTTACTAATCGCCTGAGTTATCAGGCCTTTTTTGCTTTAATAAGGGCTTTTTATCATTTAAGTGAGTATATTTTGGTACTAAAAATAGACAAAAATAAGTATCAAAATCGTTATTAGGAATAACGTTTACACGATTACAGGTCAGTTTACACGATATGCCTTTGATATACACGATTACAAGTAAATTTACACGATTTGCTCTCTAGTTACACGATTACAAGTGAAATTACATATCCCAATGAGGTATTAAACAGTTGACAACTACTTCAATGGGGTATATAATATAAGTGGAGGTGATTTATATGAATCAATCACTAAAAGCAATAAGAGAGAATCTTGGGCTTACACAATTAGAAATATCTAACTTGATTGGTATTCCAGTAAATACCATAAGAAACTGGGAACAAGAAACTAGAACACCAAGTGAATGGACACTTAACTTATTGATAGATAGAATATTAAGGGAATCGAATGAACAACAAATGGTTGTTGATGAGTCAACTGGTATTTTATCATTTTTGACTATTAAAAAAGGTGTTGTTAAAATTGCAGAAAAATATGGTATTAAACGTATATATTTGTTTGGCTCTTATGTCAAAGGGCAAGCTACAGCAAATAGTGATATTGATTTATATATGGAATCTGATTTATACGGATTAGAGTATTTTGAATTCGTTGAACAACTAAGAGAAAATTTAAAGAAAAAAGTGGAAGTTCTAAGTAATAAAACAATTCAAGAACATTCGAAAATAGATGAAGATATTAAAAAGACAGGAGTATTGATTTATGAAAGATAAGATATATATTGATCGTATTATTAAGTATGCAAAGAAAATATGCAGATATATAGAAGAAGTTCATACATTCAAAGACTTTGAGAACAACGACGAGAAAGTCGATGCAGTTATATTAAATCTAGAACAAATTGGTGAAACAGCGAAGAAACTTTCAGATGAGACAAAACAAAATCATCCTTCTATTCATTGGCCAAGCATTATTGGCTTAAGAAATATGATATCACATGAATACGAAGGTATTAGACTAAATATCATTTATGACATTGCTACAGTAAATATACCAGAGTTGTTATCTAAGCTAGATAAATAAAATGAACTTTTAGCATCGGTTGTAGTAAAGTTAGTCTAGAGGTTATCAAAAACAGTGATAAAATCCATAATGACAAGACAAAGGGTAATACAGGACAAACCTTTAGATAAAAATGCTTAAAAGCTAGGAGGAGTAGTTTATGAACTCAAAAAAATATATTGGAAAGATTGTAAGTGTTTCAATAGACAGACCATTAGGATCAGTACATCCAAAGCGTTCTGATATTGTATATAAGGTTAATTATGGATTTGTTCCTGATACTGTAAGTGGTGATGGGGATGAGCTAGATTGTTATGTGTTGGGAATAGATTATCCAATTAAAGAGTATAAAGGGAAATGTATTGCTGTTATAAGACGACTAGAAGAAGATGATGATAAGTTAATAATAGTTCCTGATAATCAGTCTTATAGCAATGAAGAGATAGAACAGCTAATAATGTTCCAAGAACAGTATTTTAAACATATCATACTTAAATAGATTGGATTGTGTAGCGTATTTCACACATTTAATTTTGAACACTTAACTCAGCACAAGTGAATGTAACTCTATTAAAGGATAATATTGTGGCAAGCAACCTTTTTATAGGAGTGCATAGATTATTGATGAGGGGGCGCAATTGTATTAAAATAGGTTACGCAACCCAAGTGATAATCCTGCAAGCAATACTGTAAATATTTATAATAGTCTTTTCATCGTATCTCTCCTTTTTCTCACAACTCATATTATTTCAAGAGGTTGTCAGTTTGTAAAGGAAACGAGTAATGAAAACGGTTGTAATATGAAAAAAAGCCATCAAATGATGGCTTTGTTTAAACATTTCTATTTTTTCATCTATAAAAATTAATATAAAGTTTTATTTTGTTCATGATATGATTTAAATAATTTTAAACAAGAATTTCTTTGTACCTCTTCTAATACTAAGATATCTTTGTTTTTCATATCCATCTTAATAAAATCATACATAAGGTCATCTCTAAACCCAATCCCCTTAGCATCATCTAAACGACAACCATAAATCACTTCTTTAATGTTAGACCACATGATTGCACCTAAACACATTGGGCATGGGTATGAAGTCGTTACTAATATATAATCTGTTAAATCATGTGTTTTTAATACTTGACATGCTTTTCTAATTGCGTTGATTTCTGCATGTGCAGTAGGATCGTGATCACCCAATACAGAATTTGAAGAGACTGATATCACTTCACCACTTTTACTAATAACAGATGCACCAAAAGGTCCACCCAAATCTTTATTCATGGTTTCTTCTGCTTTTTCAATTGCTAATCTCATGCCTTTGTCGATATGACTATTCATCTTTATTCACCTTCTTATGCATTTTTATTTAGTCCCAAATAATCGATCTCCAGCATCACCTAATCCTGGAATAATATAAGCATCTTCATTTAACTTTTCATCTAAATTTATTAAATAGATTTCAACATTTGGATATGTTTTTAATATTCGATCTACACCTGTTTGAACACCGATGATTGATAATACAGTAATATCTGTTATACCTTGTTTAACTAAAAACTCTATAGCTTTAGATACACTTCCACCAGTTGCAAGCAAAGGATCTAAAATAAAGCATTTGCTATCTTTAATGGTTTGTGGATATTTTGCATAATAAACATTAGGTTCAAGTGTATCGTGGTCACGATACATTCCAACATGTGCTATTTTAACACTTGGTATCAAGTTTTGAATGCCTTGAGTCATTCCTAAACCAGCTCTTAAAATCGGTACTAAAACAATATCTTTAACAATTTCATAACCTTTTGTTTTACAAATAGGTGTTTCGATATCAATTGTTTTTAATTCGAAATCTCTACTCACTTCATAAACCATCAGTGCACTTAACTCTTCAACCACTTCTCTAAACATTTTGGTTGAACAATTTTTATCACGAATGATAGTCATTTTATGTTTCATTAATGGATGTTTAAATACATGTAATCCCATGATGACCTCCTTTTATTTTAGTTTCTCAAGCAGTTTATCTGAAGTTGTCGTCCAACCAAAGATACCACCTTGTTGGTTAATCATGCGAATGGCTGCTTCTTGATCTTTAGGATCAAAAGCTGCAGTTCCATCTTCAATCATTAAGCACTCATAACCTCTATCGTTTGCTTCTCTGATGGTTGTATGGACACATACATGTGTCGTTACACCACAAAAGATTAAACTTTCAATACCTTTATTTTGTAAGATGATATGTAAATCCGTTTGATAAAAAGCACCTTTTCCTGGTTTATCAATAACTACCTCAGCATCTAAAGGTTTTAACTCATCAACAATATCATGCCCATATTCTCCGCGGATTAAGATTCTTCCCATCGGTCCTTGTTCACCAATTGCAGATGATCTTCTTTTTTTCGCAGCTGGAACATCACTTAGATCAGGTCGATGACCTTCTCTTGTATGGATGATAAACATGTCTTTTTCTCTTGCTTGATCAAGGATTTTTCTAACCGTTGGAATGATTGATTTTGTTGGAGTAATATCATTACCCAACGCTTCACCAAATCCTCCAAACTCACAAAAATCTCTTTGCATATCAATAATAACAAGTGCTGTTTTTTCTAAATCAAAATCAAATGTAAATGGTTTTGCTTCAACTTGATACTTCCTCATCCATTGAAACTCCCTTCTTTTTATAATAGATGTCATAACCAAAAAATATAAGTGCCATAAAAATATAGCCAATGGTCATGCCCTCGTTCATATTGATACCTACGGTTGTTCCGTGAACAATGCCAAAAAATGATAATAATGCCGCAAGCAATGAAACGATCGTTGCATACATAAACTTATGATCAATCACATAAACAGCAATAGACCCTAAAATAATACCGACAATGATACTTCCAGCACCAAGTCCCATCATCCCGTAATAGTTTAAACCTGCAACTTCTAATATATTATAACCGATATCGCCTGCAGAACTGTTTAAAGTGCCTAAGGCAATATCTACAGCATTCTTTGTCCAATCTGCTAGTGCAGGGATGATTGCAAGCACTACAGCTGGTGCATATTTATGTTTAACACTCGTAAATGCTTGTGTAGTAATGACAATACCAATATAAAGTAAGATTGGAAGGATTGCGACAACAGGGATGACGATGAGTAAAACAGAAAATAAGCCAAATACTGTTAATAAAAATATATATATACCTGTTAAAAAGGAATAACCAATTCTAGCACCTGCTTCTTTCCATCCTGGATGTCCAATAAATATAGCTGTAGGAAAAGGATTACCAAAAAGAGAGCCGATGATGGTCGTTGTACCATCAGCAATCATCGCTTCTTTAGTTGAATAGTGATCACCAGCAACAGCTGCTGATTCACAATTATCAATCGTTTCAAAGAAATTATAGATACCTAAAGGAATGGCACTAAATAAAAACGGTAATGCCTCTTCAAAACCATCGATATATCTACTTACACTTGGTATAGGAATACCCATGTTAATATTGCTTAAACTATCCACTAAAACAGCACCATCCATCAGTCCACTGATCCAGCCAATAGCCACACCAACGATAATAGCCACAAGTCCTACAGGGATATTAAACGGCATTTTAACCTTTCCAATCCACCCAAGTAAAACAATCGCTAATGCAACTAATCCTATATAAGGCACTGCAAACACACTAAATGCTGGGTTTAATGCAATATAAGTAATTGAAACCCCAGCAAGTGATCCAAGCATTGCAGCTCTAGGCACTATCTTTCTAACCTTTGGTCCAATAAAACTACCTAATAATTCAATCACTCCTTCAAGCAGTGACCAAACCAGACCAGCTGCCCATGCTAAATAAGCATTACCTGTCGCCCAGAAAACTGGACCTATAATTAAAAATACAATTAAAAACATGTGTGGAACACTTGTGCCTGCAGGGAGTGCAGTCACATCATCTCTATGTTCTTTTTTAGCAAGTTTGATTGCCATAAACGTATAATATAAAGATGATATTAAAATTGAAAAACCAACGGCTGGTAATATTCTGCCATAGACAATATTACCAGGAAGTCCAACGACTGCACTTAATAAACTTGCCATCACTAAGACGTTCGTTAAATTATTGGTAAACAGTCCAAAAAAACCGTTCCAATCACTTTTTACAAAATATTTTATCTTCATTTTATCAATCCTCATCTATTATCATCAGTATAAAAAGATACACTTAGCGTTAAGCGTATCTTTTTTAGATGTTAACCAATCACAGTTCCTGATTCACCTTTAATGGCTAAAGATGCTTCTTCTAAAGACGCAATAATTGCTTTACCTTTAGGATTGTTATTGACAAACGCAATGGCAGCCTCTACTTTTGGTTGCATACTGCCTTTACCAAATTCACCTTGTTTAATATAGTGTTTAGCATCTTCTAGACTTATATTAGAAAATTCTTTTTCATTCGGTTTATTAAAATTAATCGCAACACGTTTAACACCAGTTAAAATAATAAATACATCTGCATCGATTAGTTCAGCTAATTTAGCACCACTAAAGTCTTTATCAATGACTGCACTTATACCTGTAATCTTATTCGTTTTGATGACTGGTATACCACCGCCACCTGATGCGATGACGATTACACCACTATCAATTAATGATTTAATCACATCTTTTTCAACAAAATCAATCGGTTTTGGACTAGGAACAACAATACGATATCCTCTTCCAGAATCTTCAACCATACGAACACCAAGTTCTTTAATCATTTGTTCAGATTCGTCTTTTGTGTGAAAACGACCAATTGGCTTTGTTGGATTTTCAAAAGCTGGGTCATTTTCATCTACGATTGTTTGTGTGACAATGGTTGCTACTTTTTTTGCTAGATTTCTTTCTAATAACGCATTGGTCACTGCATTTTGTAGATGATAACCAATATATCCTTGACTCATGGCTCCACATTCAGGAAGTGGCATTCCAGGTATTTTATCATTGTTATCATGTGCTGTTTCAAAAGCATTTTGAATCATCCCAACTTGTGGACCATTGCCATGAATCACTGCAACTTGATGTCCATCTGCTGCTAAATCAACGATACTTTGTGCTGCATGTTTAACTAATTCTAATTGCTCACTTGGATTATCTCCAAGTGCATTACCACCTAAAGCGACTACAATTCTCATTTACTTAACTCCTTTTGCATAATCTTCAAGTGCCTTTTCGAAACAAGCCATTGGTGGATTAACTAATCCAGCACCAACTTGTCCGACTCCAGCTTTCTTGTGTGCCATACCCGTATTAATAATTGGTAAAATATTTGTTTCTACAACCTTTAAGATATCGATACCTAAAGCGGTAGGCATGAAATCTAAAGGTGGAAGTGTAAAGACTTGATGTTTTCCACTTGTGATTTCGTGCATTTCTTTTGAGTAATCATAAGCTTGTTTAACAACACCACCTACAAATTGAACAATTGCAGGGGCACCACCCATCGCAAACCCACCAATACCACATGTCTCAGTAATCGCACTATCACCTATATCAGGTGCTGCATCATCTTCAGTAAATCCAGGGAACATTAACCCTTTGACATAATTAGCTGGTGCAGTAAACCATTTGTCACTATGTGCAAGTTGTATACCAAAATCAACGCCATTACGGCTCATTGCGACAACGACTGTTGAATATGGTGTATGTCTTGCACTATCTAGTGCTAATTTACAATAAGGCATCGATAGATTTAAAAAGTAATGCTCATTATTTTTAATAAAGTTTAATGTGCCTGATTTCATTTCATCAGAAAAACTTGTTTGAACAATATATCCAGCAACTTCTCTTAAAAATAACGCAGAAGATGCTTTATTTCTGTTATGACATTCATCCCCCATATGAAGCGCTTGGGTGATGATTGATTTAATATCAATACCCTTAGCAAGCTCTACTGCTTCATTTAATACAGGCATGACTGTTGTTTCCATGAATTTTAAGCGATCAAGTACTTCATTACTATTGGCACCATAACGAAGCACTTTACCTAAGCCTTCATTAATCGTGCAATAGCTATAGTTACCATGGATTTCATTATATAAAACATGTACTGGCATCGATGCAGATATAATACCAGCCATTGGTCCAACAGCTTGATGGTGATGAGCACTATCAAATGTTATTTTTCCAGACTTAGCTAAAAGGGTTGCTTCTTTTTCATCTTTTGCTAATCCTTCATACATTAAGGCACCTATAATTGCACCTTGCATTGGTCCTACCATGTTATCAAAGGCAATCGGTGGACCTGAATGTAGGATAGTATGTGAAGTCATATTTGGTATAACATCTTTAGCTTGTTTAACAGCTACTAATTTTGCTTCTGCTGCTTTGATTTTAGATACTACTTCTTCATTAGCTTTTTCTATTTGTTCACTATAAGGTCTAATTTGATTTAATAAAGAAAGTAATTTTAAATCACCACTTGCAGGTGGTTTCCATTCTAGATGGACATAATCAAGCCCTTGAGTTTCAAAATCTTTTTTGAAACTAGGAGATCCAACATTAACAACTTTTAATGTTTCACTAAATAATTTTGATATACTCATAACTTACCTCCTACAATCTTAGATGCAATAAGCGCTGCATGTGCATTTGTTTTTGCGATAATAACGCCATGTTCTTTTAACATTGCTTCAGATTTTTCTAAGTTTTGTGCATCTTTATTTGTTCCACAAACATAAGCAACAAAACTTAAATGTCTGTTATCCTTTTTAGCGATAGCTAAGGCTTCTTCAATGGTTTCAATCGTTACACCTACTGGATCTTCATGTGAACCTAATCCAAGTTCAAAATCTAAAAGAATCACTGAAGTTTCTGGATTTTTTGCTTCTTGGATGATACGATCAAGTCTAATCATCGGTTCAATCATTGGATGAGGTTTTCCTTGTGTGAAAACATCATCACCTAAATCGACTAAATTATGTCCATGACTTTCCATAGGATTGATCATGATTTCATCTTTCTTTTTAGCTACATTGCTTATAATATCATGAACTTTACCTCTTAAGACACTTAATGTCTCAGCAGTTAAAGTTCCACCGCAAAATAACCCTTTAATCTTATCTTGAGATTTAACTTTTAATAGTTGTTCTTTTTCAATTAATGTTTCTGTTTCTTTATCAATCGTCATTAAATCTGGTGTTTTAAAGCCACCAAGTTCTAATGCTTTTTGTGCTGCTTCAGTTAATGTTGATACAAAATGAACATCCTTAATGTTTTCATTTACAACTGCATCAAGTAAACAAACAACAACTGGTTTATTTAAATCTTTGATCTTTGTTAAGATCTTATCTAAAACTGATTTGTGTGGAGGTTTAGAAATTAATACAATCACTTCTGTTTCATCATCTTCACTTAAAGCATCAATGCTCTTAAGCATCATCTTTCCACCAACAGCTTCTGATAGATCTCTACCACCAACACCTATAGCTTGGCTAATACCACCACCAAAACGATCAATGATGACTGTTACTTCTTGAAGTCCTGTTCCACTAGCAGCAACCAATCCAATATGTCCTTTTGACACTTGATTTGCAAAACATAAACCCATACCATTAATGATTGCGGTTCCGCAATCAGGACCCATCACTAATAAATCTTTTTTAATCGCTAAGTCTTTTAACCCAATTTCATCTTCAACACTCACATTATCACTAAATAACATGACATGCATGTTATTTTCTAATGCCTTATATGCTTCATTTGCAGCATAAATGCCAGGCACACTGATGATTGCGATATTACTATCTTTTGCTTGTTTAGCTTGGGAAATTGTTTTAAACACTGTTTGAGATTGATCTTGATTTTGATTGGTTTTGTTGCTCAGTTTATCTAAAACTTGATCAACCCAACCATCAATAGTCTCATGCATTTCAATACCAATTAATAAATCATTTGGTGTAGCATCATCAAACTTCTTGTCATAAAGACCAACAGACTCCATCATGTCTTTGTTCATATCCGTACCCATAAACATGACTAAATCTTTTAAATTGAGTGCTTTTTTAATCGATACTGTCGTACTCATCAAAGTTACAGAATCGTAATAAGCATTCTTAACTATCTCATAATCTTTCATTTTTATGTTCACCTTCTTTTATGCCATGCAAAAAACCAATAAGCATCCCAATACCACTGGTATCACCGATTTCCATCAGTTTTTTGGCATGTTCTATTTTTTTATGTATAAATATATCTTCAATCATCTGAATGTAAATCATTGGATACATTTTCTCATATGTATCTTTGATGTTTTGTGCACTTAGATGATTTGTTTTTTGATCTGCTAAGTCTATCAGATCATCAATCCAATCAATCTGATGACCTATACTGTTTTTACCTAATATATAACCAACTAGAATATCATCCCCGTAAGGTGTTAAACCAGGTCCTAAACCTAATAGTTTTATTGCATGTTCTAAACTTTGATTTTCTATAAACTGATTAACATGATCAAAAACTAAATTCATAACCACTTGATTATATTTATGGATAATATGATTGGATATCTTTTTTTCTATCATATGATTTAAATGATGAGATAAATCTTCAATCTCATCATCTAACTGATAGTTATGTTCATAAGGTATAAATGTTTTTATCGATGCTTCTGATAAAACAAAGGCTAATGGACCAATGTTTAATATATCGTCATATAAATAGACATGTGTATCTGCTCTTAAATCATAATCCTTAAAATCCAAAGGTTCTTTAAGTTTAATGTGATGCATACCTTCAGAAATATCATGTCCAATCGTTATCAGTTTTCCTGATAATTTGATATGAAGTGAATGTTTATGAATACCAAAAAGCATACCACCAAATTTCTTGATGAGCATATATACACTTATACTCATAGATTCGATTTCATATTTTTGTTTCATACATCCACCTCTTATAGTCATATCACTTTATCGCTTCTTTGATTGCCTTAATCACTTTACTAGAGTCAGTAACATTCCCAAAAACGCCACCTTGCATCTTAACTGATTTAATCGCAGCTTCATGGTTACCTTGATCGGTTGCTCCTGTGCCATCTTTCATTAAAATACACCAATATCCATAATCATTAGCTTCACGCATGATGGTATGTACACATACATCAGTGGTAATCCCTGAAATGATTAAATGGGTCACACCTAAATTTTTTAACAACATATGAAGTGTTGATGAACCAAAAGCACCTTTACCTGCTTTATCAACAACATATTCACCAGCTATTGGATAAACACTTTCATGGATATCCCAGTTTTTCTCACCACGAACTAGAAGTCTTCCCAGTCCATTTTCTGGAGTTTCACCAATTCCTACACCTTTACCAATAATCTTACTTCTAAGAATTTTATTAAAAGGTGCATCTGATAAATCAGGATCATGTCCTTCTCTTGTATGAACAACCTTCATTTCGGTTGTTCTTACAACATCAAGTGCATTTTTAATCGGACCCAAGGCTTTAGCTGTAAGCGATAGATCATATCCCATCACATCTACATATCCTTTTTTGCCACAAAAATCTGTTTGCATGTCAATGGATAAAAACGCTGTTCTTGCCATATCCATTTCGATATATGCTGTTTCACCAAATGTAGGATTATCTTCCACTTCTAATGTCATGGTTTTCCCTATAGGATTACCATATAACCATCTTGGAAATGCATACGTTTTTGTTTTTTTAAAATACTCATATGCCTCATTTACTTTTTCAAGCATTTTTTCTCTATTTTCTTCATAAAATGCTTCATAAGATCTCATGTTTTTCATAGAATCATTCCTTTCTAAATTCTTTAAAAATAACTTGTTCTAATAATACAGATATCATAATCACTGTAATCACTGGATTTTTAAATAGTGTTCCCACAAGTCTTGGGATACTGTCATAAAAACTATCAGATAATACACTTAAACCATATGCTAGAAATATTGAAAAGCCAACAATAAATATTTCTCTAGTTTCAAAAGTTTTACTTGTGATCCATTGTTTTGCCCCAATACCAATTAAAGTGGATGCAACCCCTAAAAGCACTGCACCAGCAACAGCTGCTGGCATAGCTGCCATAATACCACCAATGTTTCCAAAGAAACTCATGAGGATAAATGCAATACTCGCTA
>Ga0222713_10002225_pt1 | contig 20881 bp, 26 predicted proteins | sample C33_649DmetaG_FD_165061 | JGI IMG/M metagenome (GOLD analysis project Ga0222713, IMG submission 165061) | Estuarine water microbial communities from San Francisco Bay, California, United States - C33_649D | ecosystem: Environmental > Aquatic > Marine > Unclassified | place: USA: California...
TAGTGTTCTTAAATTTGACATTATGCTATTCTCCATCCCGTTACGTTATTATAATATGTTAAGTCAAATGATGCTGAAGCAACATTGACAATTAAATCTTCAGCCAAAGACTGTATTGGATTACCATTTCTTGCTATTGTAAAATTTGTTGTACCTGCAGTACCTGCTGCATCTAAAAATTTAACTGTATCTCCAGGATTTGGCAAGGAAGGTAAAGTAATAATCATACCCTCTGCTGGAACTACAAGCAATCTATCTCTTACTGTAGCCTGATAATTTGCTGTTATAGTTTGCCAAGCTTTCATTACGTTTGGACTAACTGATGAGTCTAAGGCGGTGACTGTTGAAGACAATTGGGCAATATCTCCACCTGCAGTATTTACATAATTTTCTACAGCGTAAATTCTTGTTTCATATGAATCTGAGGTGTCTTCAAGATCTGTTAACCTTTGTCCATTTACAGAATTGTTAATTGTAACTATTGCAGCATCTTTTGCTGCTTCTAAAGCAGCAATTCTTTCATTTGTTGCTGCCAAAATATCATTTACACCCATTGATCTTGCTAGGGTATCAAGTGCTGAAGCTAATAAAACTAAGTCGTTTGCATCAAGTGTTTCTGATGTTAGCGCAGTAACTTTTGTTTTAAATAAATCAACTTGGCTTGATAGGGTTGTATAGTCTGGCATTTTGTCTCCTAGGCCTGTGCTTCAGTCCAAGAAATTCTAGCAAGGATATTTGCTGCAGAAGATCCTAAGTTTGTAGCAATAACTGTTAGTACGTCTGGACCATTAGGGAACGATGGGTTTGCCTGAGATCCATTACCATTTAGAATACAGTTTGCAAGGTCTCTAACTTTCTTAGCATCGAATGATGTAACAGAGAAGTTTGTACCACCAGCGTTTTCTGTATAGAAGGCAAAAATACGATCTCCACCAGTGATGGTATTTGTAGGAGATGTAACTGGGGCACCAGTACCTCTAATACCAGTTCCATCGTGGTAAATTACTTGGGCCAAGGAACCAGAACCAACTCTTACTGATTCCCACTCTGCAGGTATTGCAATACCGTTCATTGTTGCTGGATTCAAAACACCTTCAATTAGGAACTGTCCTTGAGACAATACTCCAACTGAGTCTAGTTTCATCTGCATGCGGTTTGCAAGTTCACGTTGTCCGAAGTTTCTACCTAATCCGTTATCTGCCGAAGGTGCTACTCTAATTGAAATTAAAGGACGTGGGGTTGGTGTGCTTCCGAATGTCTGAATTGCAGTACCATTAGGGTTAATTGCAGAAATTGCTTCATCTGCACCCTGAAGAGCATAAGTAAATGATGTTGGTGCAACAGAAGTGATTAAGAACGTTCCGTTAAATCGACTTGATGCAGTAATTCTTGCAGTTGATACAACCGATTGGAATCCAATGTTTGCAGATACTTTACTGAATGCAATTCTAGTAGCATCTGGAACTAATGACACTGTATATGTTCCGTTAAATATTGTATCTACGCCAGTTATCGTCACTGACTGTCCAACTGTATAGTAGTGAGGAGAGCTTGTTGTTAGATAAGCAATATTATTTGTAAGCTGCTTATATGTAACTGTTGATATATCTTGAACACCTGAAATGGTTACGTTAGTTCCTGATGCCAATGTATGTGGACCAGATGTTGTAAGTGTTGCAACATTTGATAATGCTTGACGATTTGTTACTGTAGCTGAAATTGTTCCAGATCCACCGACCTGAAGGTACTTCTGCATACCAGCTGTAAAGATGAATGACTTATCATCATTAAACCCGCCATCCATAATTACGGATGATCCCCAGTGTGACATAACTGGTGCACAGTTTTGAGAAATTGTTTGTACCGAAACCTGTGAGGTTCCAGAGCCGCCTGGAATTGTAGAATCTGGAACAAAGTTTACCTGAGCAGATGTTCCATAAAGATTTAGTGGGACTCCACCATAAACTAGAGGCTGTGCAACTCTTCTTACAATATTTACTGCCCATGCCTGAATTGTTGGATTATATGCTCCAACTGATGTATATTCACAAATTTCAAAGTTAGAGCCATCTGCAATTCTCAAGAATCCGTTTGATGGCCAGAAACTTACGTCATTAACATAAATTACTGTATCTTGAGGAAATAAGGTAGACCCGCTAATTCCAGATCCTCCAGAAATTAATTTTGCAGAATTTAGAGGCTCATTAATTGTCTCATATCTTGCTGGAAGGTTGCCTGATCTCATGTATGATGCAGTATTAATATTATTCATTACCATCTTATGACACCAAACAACATTACCATCAGTTGCTCTCATACCGAATCTAATTGATCCCGCTCCGTACCATGAGTAATCGATGTATGTCATCTGCATTTTAGATATGTCAAGAGTATATCCTGAAGGACCGTCTCCTAACATTGTATCTACGTTCCATTCTGATTGAGGAACCTTTTGAATTTGTGTTTTAATGTAAGGTGAATTTACAATACTTGGCCCACGATATGCTGGAGCAATGTTTAAAGATGTATCAGAGTTAATTTGAATAACTCTATATGATTGGCCTCTAATTACAATTAGATCTCCAACTAGAAGCTGTTTTCTAAATCGTGTCTCCACTCCAGTTATTACATTTGAGAATTGTGTAGCAGAAATTTTTCCAAATAGTTCTTTGTTTGAAAATCTTCTTACTGCATATAAAGTCTTTCCGTCATATTCAAAATAAAATCCGTTTTGATCATCATATAGACCAGCTCTTGTTGCAGAGCCTTTCCATTGATATGCTGTTACGAATGCGTTAACTCCGCCTGGCAACTGATCAATTGCAGTAATTGCAGAAGTAAATGTTTTTTGAACTTTAATAGTATTTGAATCTGTTACTTCATTAATAACAAACAAACCATTAAATGGATTGTATGATCCAACAGTTTCAATTCCTTCAATTTTAACTGTAGCTCCTGCCTGTAAATTGTGATCTTGTAAAAGCTTAATAGTAATTGTGTTTGATCCAATTTGAGTGCTTGATGATGCAATATAAGAAATATCAAAAGATGGTGTGAACTTTGTTCCTGTTGAGAATTGAATTGACTTACCTGACTGATATCTAAAGTATCTGCGTGTTTGTCTTAGTGTCTGAGTTCCGCATACGTTATTTCCTGTTGTTAAAATAACTCCGCCGTCGAATGGTCTGTGCTCAACGTATCCTTCTGGCTTACAGAAAAGACCGATTCCTAAAGTATTTACTGTTCCTACTGGAACCTGGCCTTGTGTTATAAATGAGAATGAGTTTGGTGTTGTTACCCTATCAATCAAAAAGCTACCATTAATTGCGCTTCCTGAAGGGGCAGAAATCAAAATTGGAGTTCCTGGGTAAAGTCCATGTGGGTTTGTAGTAACAACATTAATTCTTGATAGTGCTGCGCCATCTGATGTTGCTGACCAAGCGTTTAAGTTTCCAGTGTTTCCTCCTGGAATATGAGCATTGTCAAATAATCCTCCACCATAAACATTTGTTAATACTCCATCTTGTACGCTAGTTCCTGATGCAACAACTCCCTTAGCAACATATGAGAATACTGTTGAGCTTAATACTGTAACAAGAAATGTTCCGTCTGTTAATGGGCTTGTAGACTCATTAACGCTTACAACATCTCCGTTATTTAATCCATGTGCGGATGCTGTTGTGATGTTAATTGTAGATCTTGGGGAACCTCCAGCTGAGAGTATTGAAACTACGTCTAGCGAGTTACCTCCAGTATTTCTAGAAAAGAATGTTGGGTAGTTATTTTGTAGAGAAAGTGATTCCCATTTAGAGCCCTGAACGCCATACTCGAAGTCTGTATCAATTAAAGATTCTGGGTCAGATATTCTTAGTTTTCCAACTGCATCCACCATCGTTGGTTCTGGAATAAATGTTTCATATGGCTCATCAACCATAATTTGAAGAATGTCTGTTGAAGACATTGATGCTGTGTTATATTCAAGAACAAGTGTTGTTGAAGGGTCATTAGCGCTATTGCTAAGAGAATAAGAGGCTAGGCCTACTGCTGGATCTGAAAAATTATAGATTATCTTATTTTGAGTAACGTTTGTTATCAAAAGGAGATTTTTTCTCAAGACAACTCTTGGAATTATAATTGTAGATGTTGCAGGGGAAAATAGAATTCCCTGATCAGTAATTGCTCTTCTTGCCATATTGGTTAGTCTCCCTTAGAAAATAAAACTTGTTGCCATAATTGTACCATTTATCTGTGCCAAAGATGATGTCAGTGCATATTTTGGATAATAAATACCTAAATTAAGCAATGTATCTAATTCATACGCAGAAACTCTTCTTTCAATATCCGCCACCACTACATCTCCAATTGGACCAACTGGACCTTGTGTTCCTTGTGGCCCTGGATCTCCTTGCAAGCCCTGTGGCCCTCTTACATTTCCTTGCAAAACCCAGGTTGTTGTTGATGCACTATATACATAGTACTCTCCAGTATTTAGGTTTATAAAATTATCGCCTTCAATTAAATTAGTTAGTCCTGCATTTTGAGGAATTGATTGAGCTGTATATGTCTTTGTTCCTCTTGTACCTGGAACGCCTGGAGATCCAGTTTCTCCAGTTAAACCTTTTGGTATTGCAAAATTTAAAATAGCTGCTGTTGCTGTACCAGCATTTGTAATTGATGGATTGGCTGCTGGAGATAAAGATGTTACAGTTCCTACAGATATAGTTGCTGCAGTTCCAGCTGGTCCCTGTGGACCAGTTGCTCCTGTAGGGCCAGGTCGAGATCCTGCTACGACTACCCATTCACTTCCGTTATAGCGTTTTAATGACATATTTGATTACCTCTCCACTATTATACAACATATTTTCTATTAAACGCCAGCCCATATTAATGCTTCTGAATCAAAAGTTGGAAATATCTTGATCCATTGACCTGCTGCTGCTACGTATAAAGAAGCCTCTGAAGAAACGTATGCTATCATTCCGCCGTGCAAAGATGCTGTTGGCAAACTGGCATAGTCTGTTATTTGTGCTGCATTATTTTTAAACAAATCAGAATAAGTTATTTCGCCTTCTTCTGTTGTTAGATCTAGCCAAAATTCTGTTTGAGATGGGCTTGGTGGTGTTGTAGAAGACAAAATTGATTGACCACTTGTGTCGTCAAGATCTACCCAGAAGTCTCCTTCAATTGCAGTGTATGTAGGTGGCTCCTCATCTGAATAAATTAAAGGAAGATCTGGCTCATCTGTGTCTATCCACAGAGTGTCTAGTCCATATGTTCCCTCTGCTGGAGGATTAGGTCCCGCAAAAACAAATTCAGTAGAGCCTGCATCATCGTCAACATCTATCCAAAGATCACCTTCTGTTGTGGCTCCAGATGGCGGTGCAACTAATCCAACAAAGAATGAACTTGGTGGTAATGATGTATCTGTTGGAAGTAACGCTAAACCTCCGCCTCCGCCTCCTTCTCCTTGAATATCTTGCCAAAGCAAACCATCCCAAACTTTTAGTTTGTCTAACGGCTTGTTGTAATAAATTTGCCCTTCTACTGGACTTAAAGGTGCTGCATCAAGACCAATAATTATTCCATTAGTAAAAGTATTTTTAGATGTCCATGTGTTTGTTGTAGAAAGAGATAGGTCTGTTGCTATATACTCCCAAGAAGATGATAGCGCATTCCATACTTTTAATGCTCTAGTGTTTCCACTTCTATACTCATCTGTGTCAAACCAAAATTGTCCATCTATAGGATTTGTTGGTGCGGATGCAGACATTATAGCAGTTGATGGAGGAACATAAGCCTCTAATATCATCTTATTGGCTTCGTCATCATAGGTAACAGATATATTTGGATTTAAGCCATGTGCAAATAGAGGACCTATTGCATCCTGTACTTGTTCTTGGGTTAATTGAGCTACTGCGGTAAAATTAATTTTTCCAGTTACATCATCATAGGATGCAGTTAAATTAGTGTGTGTTCCAGAAGTTATTAGGCCTGCTGCCACGTCTTGAATTTTTTCATCAATATCAAGTTCGCTTAAAGGAACTTTGCCATTTTCGTCAAGTGTAGCTATTCCATCTGGTTGACCAACTTGTGAAATTGGAACATATGTCTGAGCAGATGTATTGCCAAGCGCTGAGACTGCTGCGTCTGTATATGCTTTTGATGACGCTAAAGCTGTAGATATGGCTGTTGTTATTGTTGTTGAAAAATTTGGGTCATCATTAATTGCTGCAGCTATTTCGTTTAGGGTATCTAGTAGAGCTGGAGATGTATCAACTAAATTTGCAATTGCTTGATTTACGTAGGCTTGGCTTGCTATGGTATTTGTATTTACTGCAATAGTAATTGATTGAGAAAAGTTATATAAAGACCAAGAGGCGTTTGTTGCTCCGCCTGGCTCTGGTGGATACCCAGGGTTGCTTGGGTTGCCTGTTCTTATAAAATAAGATCCTACTATTCCATAAGGACTTCCTTCTGGAATACTTACTACATCATTAAGAGCATAAGAATATCCATTGTCATAATCTCCTAGGTAGTTGGGTGGATTTTGGTTATATGTTTTTGTTATACCTGATCCAGCTGTTAAAGCATTTGCAACTGCAGAAATTGCTTCTTGATTATCATATGTTCCTGTTAAATTAATTTTTCTTGCATTATCATCATATGAAACTGTTATGTTTGTATGAGAGCCAGAAGTTATGAGGCCTGCCGCTAGGTCTTCTATGGCATCTACGTTTAAATAATTATTTTCTAAAGATCTTACTTTATAGTCTAGGGAGTTGGGGTTAGATGAGTTATCTGCTCCGACTTTTTGTTCAAGTGCTTCAATGGCATCATTTGCGTCAGCGTGTTGCTTGGCATGGGGAACTACCTCAACCGAGTCAAGTGGTTGTGGGTTAACTAAAACGTCTAGATTTGCTGGGAAGCTTGTTGCCATTTATACACCTCTTTCCTAATTATACACTTAAATCTATTAAAGGATTGGTATCCACTTATTAGGATATTGCCTTTCAAGCATTGAAAGTGGGGCAATGCTAAAGGACAGGACCTTTGTATCAGAACTACCATATACTATTTTTTTACTAGATTCAAATAGCAGCAGGGATCCAGTCGCCGAGGACTCTTGAATATCATTAACCGTTACTTTGCTTTCGTTACTTGATTCAATAAAATATAGACCAGAAAAACACGGAATACCACCTCCACCAATGTCATACCAAACGTCTGTGCGAATTTCTTCAGAGTATGAAGAGGATATATAATATGGCACATTTTTATTTATTCCATAATAGGAAAGGGCATCCTTAAATAAAGAAGATATCTCCTTTAATAAATCATGCATTTGTTTATTATATGAGGCTAGGTAGTTTTTTGCATTTGGGTCCTCAACTGGTATAGAGCCAATAAACTCTGCCTTTAGTCCTCCAGTAAATCTATATACGTGGTCTAGGGGTGTCTTATTTTTTATAACATCTTGGATAACATTGTCTAATTTTAAATTAGACTTAAAAATATAAAAAGGCTTTGTTTGTTTATTTATTAATAACTTTTCTGATTGACTAGAATTAATCATTTATTCCACCTATTCTTTGCTCATACCAAATTACTGGAGATGTAGGATCCCTTGGAGGTTCCTGTTCGTTCATAAAAAACCTTCCATTCATAATTGGAGAGTTTGGGTTATTATGTTTTAATACTTTTGAAATATTTTTATAGAACTTATTTGCAACTGGGCTTCTATTTCTTGAACCTTCTATAACAAGATTAAAGTTTGTATAAAAAACAGACCTTAAAAGTCCAGCTAGGTATTTCCAGTACCCACGTCTTCTGTATATGGGATTTGTATACATTCTATCTGATACAAAGCTGTCGCCTTCAACTTTTTGTAAGGTATACATATCTGGATATTTATTGCTAACAAATTCAGAAACTATAATAGTTCCCTTTGGATAAGTATTATCTTTGTACATAGATATGGATAGGCTTATAACACTTCCATTAATAAAAGAAGCATGTATCCAGGAGTCTCCCAACTCTGAAGGATACTGAGATAATTCAACTAGCGAGATCCCGTCTATTTCTACGGCATTTAGAACCGTACTCATTTTTAAATTGATACAGAATCGTGAACAAGCATATGCTCTGTAAAGAATATGTCGTATGGTTCGCAGTTTATAGATATAACCTCATGTGGAATGTCTGCAACCTGAATATCTACAATTTCAACCCAATTACTATCTGCTAAATCATAAACAAGGTCTGAATAAATTACCTCTGTAGATAAAACAAATTTAGAAACACCTTCTCTTTTTATAAAGATATAGTGTGTGTCAGAAAATACATCTCCATTAATTAAAACACCTCTTGCAGAGGTTCTTCTATTTAAACTAACAATTGTTGTTGTTGTTTCTGATACAGAAGGGTCTATTGCGGTCCAATCTAGTGCTTGTTGTGCTGTGTTTAATAAGCTGTCATACGGAAATCCCTGTATGTCTGCAGAAACTAACGTATCTCCTACTTGTAGGTCTTTAGCAGGAACCAGCCCGTTTGGCGTAATTATTAAAGTAGTTATCCCAATTGATTTTTGTGGAGGGGTAAAATTTAAAGGTGGAATATCAATTGGTGGTGATTCTGGTGGCGCATTAAAGTATGGCGGAGCATTATCGTATGGTGGTGGGTTAGAATATGGATTGTAGTATACGTTATCATATGGCGGCGGATTACTATATGGATTATAGTATGGATTATAATAAGGATTATAGTAAGGTGCAACATATGATCTAAAAACAAAATTTACTGTAGATCCGATTGTGACAGTTGTGCCTGCAGGAATACTTTGAGTAGAAAGAATTCCATCTAAACCAGAGTCTGATGTGCTTTCAGATGATTCAGAGTAGCTTAAACCTACATTTAATAATGCCGCTTGAGCTGCTAATCTTGAAAGGCCCGTAAGGTTAGGCACATTAACTTTTCTAGATCCAAATTTTGCTTTTTTAAGTTTTGCAACTATCTTTTTGCCTTTTGCCATTTACTTTGCCTCCCTGTATCCGATAGCAGCATTACCTGCAGGGACTCTTATAAAATTAAATACTCTTGGTCCATCATGCCGTGGAATTAAATTATTTTTTTCTATTTCATTATAAACATCTTGAATACTTAAAAAACTACCATTATTTTGTAAGCTATTAAATTCTTTTACTAAATGGTTGTGACTGGACAAAGCATCTTCTTCATTTAAATAATACTTAGAATATAAAATTGCTAGCTGCCTGACTCTTCCTTTTTCATCACACTCAAAAACTGCAGTTTGATATTTACCAGCCGCTGTTTTTATTGTCTCTAAAAGCAAATGTGTATCTGGAAATAAGAAGATGTCTTCGTGCTGCCATCTGACTAACGTTGGATCATGCATTAGGAATACTCCTTTTTTTGCCACTTTTCTTTTTTATAAAATCCTGAAAATAAATTCATTCTTTTTTCTTGTTCTTTTTGGCCTTCGTACCTCAAAGATAGATTTTTTTCTGAAATCCAAGGTTCTCTTTTTATTGGAATAATTTGATATATTGGAGTTCCTTTTGATATTATACCTTCAAATCCTTCTTTTAGGTGAAAGCTTATATTTCCTGGAGAAGAGTAATGGTCTGTATCAATAATTGCAGATGGTGTTATAAACGGAAGCTCTGGTCTATTCATTGGGCTAGTTAATATACAAGACCATCCTGGTGGGGTTTTGATGCCCCACTGCATAAGCCAAGCAAAGTGTTTTGAAGAATATCCTAGCGATGTATCAATTTCATCTCGGTTTCTTACTTGAATAGGATTTAATGGGGATCTCCATTTAGCATATTGCTCACCATTTTTTATAGTTATTTGTATGTCACAATGTAGCTCTTGAATATATCCTGCAGTCATTGCGTCAAAATACGGTATGCAGTGCTTAAGTCCAGTATTTGGAACTGCGTTTCCAGCATCGTCCTTGCCGTATAGCACAAGATCTTCTGATCCAACATATCTTGGTTTATCTTTCCAGCTTGCAGGAATATGTGATTTTGCCAATGATGGCATTTTAGAAACGTTTTCTGCTAATTCGCTCCATGAATAGAATTCTATTTTATTAACATTTGTTTTACTTTTCATTGAGGAAGCCTATCTTTATGTGACTCAAAATACGTGTAAAACATATTTACAGTATATCTGCATCCTTCTTCTATTTTTCTTACGCCGTGTGCATGGTGCTTATCTCCTGGGAAAAAGGCTAACATTCTTTTTTTAATCTCTATTATGTGATCATGTTGTGGGAAATAAATTTGTCCGCCCTTAAAGTCATCATTTAAATAAAGAACAACTCCAATATCTCTCCAGTTCCAAATATGTGGCTCTCTACCAAAATTTTCATAGTCTGAATGAGGAGGCTGCTCTTCTCCCAGCGGCCATCTAATTAAGTTTAATGAATCTGCATAAATATCTTCTTTTAGATTCCAGGTTTCAATAATTTTTTCTCTAATTCTTTTTCTAATTGATATGCATAGATTCATTATCTCAAGATCTTTTGGATTATTAAATCCTTTTTCTGGTACGGTAAGATTTATAACGCCTAGGAATCTTTTTGACCAGTGCTGGCTTGGATCGCTTTTAATATCACTCTTATCCCACAAATCATTATCCGTTAAATACTTTTCATAATCCAATATAGCGTTACATTCGTCTTCTGATATAAAATCATATACAACGGTGATGTCTTCTTTTGCCACTTCTTATACCGCCAAGTCTCCGAGTATAACCCAACTATTTAAACCTCTTTTTAATAGCGTTGCGCTTGCCCATTGTGTACGCAATTTTAATCCTGGTGTTGCATTTGGTGTAAATCCATTTCCAGCAATTGTAACCTGAGAAGATCCTGTTTGAAGAATATCTATGGAACATCCGATAGGGAATGCTGCTGAGTCTGTTATTGTAACAGTACCCCCATCTGGCATTTCTATAATTTTATTAATGTCTTCTGGAATAGTTGTATAATTGCCAGAGACAACCTTAATCAATGTGTCGTTTTCTAATGAGCCTATGATTGCACCTTTCATGCTTGAGTGAAATTGGCAAGCATAATATAATGAGCTTGGTCCAGATATGCTGTAATCAAAAACAATAATCCCATTATCTGTTCCACCATTTGTTATTCCTGTGCTATAAACATCGGCTTCTGAATATCCGCCAGGTACTGTTTGAATCCAAAATGGGTGCCCTACGGCGTTTATCTTAATAATATATTTTTTACCTTTTACAAAATACATGTTGCCATTTAATACACCATTAACTATATATCCGCCAGTTCCTGAATTTGTAATAACATAATCAAATGATTGATCAGAAATATTTAACTTTAAATCTAGAGCTGCTTGTTGTGCAGTTGAAACAGGTTTACTTACATCTAGTGTGTTGTCTACGCTTCCAAGTCCGACCATTGCTTTTGTAATTCCGCTTACTGTACCAGTAAATGTTGGATCCGCAATTGGTGCTTTAAGAGAAAGTGATGTTGTAATTGATGTTGCATAAGATGCATCATCTGCTAAGGCTGCTGCTAACTCGTCTAGAGTATTTAATGTCTCTGGTGCAGAATTAATAAGATTTGCAATTGCTGTTGAAATTTTTGAATCTGCTGCGGTTCCTGCAGCAATTACAGCTGCATCAATTGCTGCGGCTGCGGCTGAAGAAACCTCTGTATCTCTAGCTATTCCTGAAGGAATTTCTGAGTCTGGTATTTTACCATTGCTATCAAGTGTTGCAATACCATCTGCAACGCCAACTTGCGATACTGGAACATAGCTTGCATCTGAAGTATTTCCTAGTGCAAATATTGCTGCGTCCGTATATGCTTTTGCAGAGTCAAATGCAAATGTTAGATCGCTTAAATTAGCATGAAAAAAATAAAGATCAGACCATAAAGATGTTCCGTTTCCAAATTTTATTTTACCTAAAGTTGTATCAATGCCAAGTTCGCCTTGAGCTAATGGTACTGTTGATGCAGCCCATTGTGCACTAGTGCCTCTTTTAATTCTTATCTTAGTTGCCATTATGGTGTTCCTCCATCAAGACTTCCGCCTGGTAAATTTCCGCTATCTGAAAAAGCAGAGCCTCCATCTATTGTACCATTTGAAGGAATCTGATTATCTGATACAGAAAAAATTTGTCCATCATAAGTATGAATATGATCTAGCAATCCTGTTATTGCTCCGCCACTAACTAAATTCCAGGAAGAGCCGTCATAATATTTTAGGGCATTTTCGGTGGTATTGTAATAAAGATCTCCAATTCTTGAATTGGCTGGATCTGATTCTAATGCTACTGCATGTAAGGGAACTAATCTTTTAACTGACATTCAGTTTCTCCTTATCCAGTAATTACGACTCTATATGCTCCACTTGCAGGGGCTGTTGCAAATTTTAATGTAATTGAGTTAGCAGATGTGCGCTCTACGTCTGTTTCAACAAGTGCTTTTGATCCAGAGGTCTCAAAAACATTAACAGTTACATCATCTGTGCCTAAATTGTGATTTACTATAATAGAAGTTAGTGTGCTTGGATTAGAGAGATCTTCTGCATACTTTCTTGCAATTGAATGATAATTTGTGCCGTTATTTGTTAATGTCCAGTTGTCTGTGGTTTCGTTCCACTTAAGATCGACATCCGCTTCTATTCCACGGTGTACTTTAATACCAGCATCAACAGAAGGGGTATTCTCTTCTGGCATATCGCTGTTAAGATTAATATAATTATCAGAAATATTAACTTGTGTTGTATTAACAGCATTAATTGATCCAGTAACATTCAAATCACCAAGAACATTAAGGTTATTTCCAATTGTTACGTCATCTGGTAAACCGATTGTTACTGTGGTTCCTTCTCCAGAAGTTGGGCTTACGGTTATTTCATTTTCTGTGCCTTGGATATTAGCAACATAATCACCAGTTGTTTGTGTTCCAAGATTTACATTTTTGATGCCGACGGCACCGTCTGTTACGTTAAAATCGTTTGTGTCAAAAGAAGCAACACCACGATTTGTAGTTGTTGCAATTTCTGCATCTACTGTTAATGTTCCTGCTGTATCATCATAAGTTACATCAATGCCTTCGCCAGCAATAACTTGAGAGGCTACAATATCTTGTACACGTTCAGCATTTAAAGTAATATGTCCTGCTGTTGCTGTAAAATCTACTGCATTAAAAGAAGCTACACCTTTATTTACTGCAGATGCATCTTCTCCAGAAATAGTAATTGTATTATTTGTTACTTCTGTATTTATTCCTTCTCCGCCTGCAAAGGTTAAAGTGTCTGTAAGAAGATTTACTGTGTCTGTATCGCCAAACTCTGCGGCGATAGAAAGAGTAGTTGCTACATCTATTTCACCAGCTGCTGTTAAGCGACCTTGTGCGTCTACTGTAAATGTTGGTATCTTTGTTTGTGAACCATATGAGCCAGGTGTTACAGCTGTATCGTTAAGCTTAAGTGTTGTTGTTCCAAGCGCATCATTATATGTAGAAGTTAATGCTGTTCCAGCAAGTACAGAGGCACCAATGATATCTTGGACAACTTCTGTAGAGCCAGACATAGGCATCCATGGACCATCTGGGGCAGTTTTGCCATTGTAGTAGTACATGGTATTGTCTGCTGTGTCATAGTAAATCTGACCAGTGACTGGACTTGATGGGGCAGAACCTAAGTTCTGAATTCTAGCATTTAGGAGCTCATTCTTGTTGAGATCTACGCTAACTAAAAATTTTCTTGCCATTTTATTTCTCCCTTACGACAGATGCGCTGTCCCTGAGAATGGTTGGGCCATTGTCAGTGTTAAAGTATTAAGACTATTATAATCTATTCCTGTTTCCAATACGTCGCCTGCGCTGGACTTAACAGTTACATTTGGGCTAAACCCTAGATTATGATTCACTACTACAGAATATATACCAGAGACAGGTCCTTGAACTTGAGACATTTCCCATGAATAAACAAAGGCTATGTCGTCTTTAGTTACTAGATCAATTACATTGGCTCCCGCCCAAGTCGCATTTGAGAGCTTTGGGCCATAAAACTCGTTTGTAACGGTATTGAAATAAAAATCTCCTTCAATGCCTAGGCTGTTTGAAGGGGTGGTAGTGCCATTTAGGATAGTCCTTCCTCTTGGACCTTGTGGGCCAGAGGATGATACTACAACTTTATTTACTTGCTCATAAACCTTTACAGTATTTTCTGCCATTATATGGTCACCGATCTACTTAAAGTTAAAAATCCTTCAAGAAGTTTTGTTTTTGTATTGTTGGTATCTGTAATCATTAAATCATAAGATGATTTTGGGTGGAACAATTTGCTTGTTTGAGCTGGTGTCATAGTGCAAGTAACTTTACCTTCTGGGCCATCTATAACTATTCCTTCAAAAGGAGATGATATTGTAAATGATAGCTTTGATCCACCTTTTGTATCTCTAACCTGCATTTTTGCTGTTGCGCCAGTCAAATTAATTGGTAAGTTATTATTATCCAGATACTCTACGGTAAATGAAAAAGTAGTGTTTTGATCAACTTCAAAGTTTTTTTGTGCTGCCACTGTTACCCCTAATTAGAAAAGCCCTTATGGCTATTTTACCATAAGGGCACTCCTAATCTATATTAGATTTTATTACTTTTTGGTCTTAAAACCAAATTCTTGGTTGCTAGGGCTTAGAGCCTTTAGGATGACTGGTGCCACTGCTGCGACTCCACCCATTAACAAATCTTTTGGATTCGTATTCCCTGTCATATACAAAGCAATAGCTGCTGAAAGAAATGCTCTCGCATATGTTCCTAGCGCTGCTAAAATTTCCTCTGTCATTGTAACCTTTCCATCCTTGTTAAGATCTTTTGTCATCTTAATCTCCTTCTTGGGCGTTGTGCCCTAGAATTTTCGGTTTTATCCGAATACTATAATTCTACCATACTAGGCAGATATGTCCACTATCTCACAATTTCCATCGGAAGTACAAGCAAGAGTGGCATTAGTTGAGGTTCCATCTTCTGTTTCATAGAATGATAAATCTTCCCACCGAATGTTGTTGGGCATTTTTGCAACAAGCGCATCATACTCTGACTTATCAACTTCTTGATATGGGGCTTGCTTATATGTGTGGTCTGAGTGTGGTAGGAATGAAATTCCTGATACCTCATCAAAATGTTTGTAAACCCAAGCGCCAACTTCCATCCATTCATCTTCCTTTACAGAAACTGTAATTGATGGCTTATGCTCACACCATGCACGTTGGTAAACTAACCATGTATTTAAATGGTCCAACGCCGTTAAATCATTTCTGACAATTGCACCTTCTGGTGCTTTTACTGGAAATGAAAATACATAGGTGTCGTTTGGCTTCATTACGTCGTCTTCTACTGGAATCCCCACCTCTTTAAGGAAAGTAGAAATTGGATCTCCTTTAGATCCACGTACTGTGCGAATGTAATATGGTGAATGCCAAGGGTGCATTCCTGAAGATACTCCTACTAATTGAGATACTGTTCCCGAAGGCTTTACGCAAGTAATTGCGGCTGATTCTGGGATTCCAATTTTTTCAGATTCTGCTTTATTAATTTCTCTTGCCTTTTCACGCATAGACATTAAAAATGCCTCAAGTGCAATAATGTCTTCTTTGCCAGACATGAACTTGTGTCCGAACTGACCAGTTAAAGAAACTCCAAGCAACCGCTCTTCTTCTGTATTGTCTTTCCAAATTTTTCTAAGGTACTTAAAGTCTGTTAAAGTTGATTGCCAGGTGCCAAGTATGGTGGCAAGTTCTACTTTTCTTTGAATATCCTTCTTTGTATCTTTTTCACGTAATACGACTTCTGAAAGGTTACAAAACTGATAAGGACGTAAGATAATCTCTGAGCAGGGGTTAGTTCCGTAGTGAATATCTGGATCTCTTCTGCCAAATTTAGCTGCCTGCGCTTGTGCTGCTGCAACATTATAGATTCCACGTTCTCCTGATTTAGAGTCATAAAGGTTTTTCCATTCTGCTATAAATTGCTCCATCTCTGGCTTGCGAGAATATGCAACAGAGTTATTTGAAAGTGCACGTTGTGTATTATTTTCCCACCAGTTACCTGATTTTGCTGCGGCCATTTCAATGTCATTAATATTAGAAAGAGAAATCATTGCAGAACGTCGAACTCCACCAACTACAACCACTTCTCCAATTTTACACATAATATCATGTGCTTCAATTGGCTTCAATTGGCGACCTGCTGCATTTTTAAACTTTGCAATTGTAAAATCAAATAAATTAATTAATGGTTGTGGTCCAGATGATCTTCCGCCCATTGTCTTAAGACGTGCACCTGCTGGGCGTACCTTACTAACATCGATTGCTGGAATATGTCCAGTCCAAAGAAGTGCTAAAAGTTCACGATATGCTTTTGCCCAACCCTGCTTAGAATCTTCTACAACAATTACTGTATCTGACTTTTCAAATGAATCTGGGACGGCAGGAAGTTTATTAACATATTTATATTCAACAGAAAATCCAACACCTGTACCGCACATAAGGATATACATAGTTTCGTCAAATGATCTTGGATTGTCTACTGGAACAAATGAGCAATTGTATCCTGCAACATTGTCTCTTTCTAGTGCAGCTCCAGCAGTCATTACTGATCGCATAGAGGGCATAACATTTCTTTGGAATACACCGTCTTTTAATTCCGCTACAAGCTTCTCATCTGGAATATAATTATGGTTTTCTTTTAGATGATTTAACATAAAGTCAAAGTATCTATCTACTGTTTCTCCCCAAGTCTCACGTCGGTTTTCTTCTGGGATCCAACGTGCATATCTTGATAATGCAATAAAATTTTCATATGGGTTAGCAATAGTCTTTGACATTTATAGTACCTTTTCTCCGCCTTGCGGTTAGTTTGATTTTTGTGTGAAGTCCTATTCTACCAAACAACTATTCATATGGGAAGTGGTAAAAAATATTTATAGCCTTTATTTTAAAATATTATTAGTCAACTATACACGTTTACTTGATATTTATCCTAGTTGACTGGCTTGACAGATTTATGGAATTAATGTTATGCTTAGAGTTCGTTATCTCTAGAGGAGGAAATGCCAATGGAGAAAATAAAACAACAGGTGAGTGATCTGGTTCACAACTTGGTAACAATAGTAATGATTACATTATTTATGTTTCCAGTACAGCCAGTGAATGCACTAGAAGTAAAACCTTTAGTGAAAACTGAAGCCCAACTAAAGCAAGAAGTCTTGGATAGTTTTAGTAAAGAGATTTACAAGCCATCTGAGATGCTTACAGATCAAGAGTTAGTATTACTACTTAAGACTGTAGGATTCGAAGGAGCAGGCCTTAAGAAAGCTTGGTCAATAGCAAAGCGTGAATCTAACGGAAGACCGCTTGCATATAACGGGGATAAGAAAACTGGAGATAGTTCCTATGGAATATTCCAGATTAATATGATCGGAGACTTGGGTCCAACAAGACTTGAGAAATTCGACCTAAAGAGTAACAAAGAGTTATTCGACCCAGTAACAAACGCAGAGATAACGTACTACATGACCAATGGCGGTCAAGATTGGTCCAGCTGGAAGGGTATGACCCCAAAGGCGCAGGAATGGCTATTGCGATTCCCAACAACTGAAGAGAAGTAGGATAAATGAAGATACAGTATGTATCGAAGTATCTCTCTTTATCAAGAGAGGGCCTTGTTCCAGAGCTTTTATGCCCCCTGGATCAGGGCTCTCTTTATCCTAATCAGGATCTTGAAGACAACATATTTTTATATTGCTTAACCTGCTCATACAAAAAAACAATCGGTATTGTTGATTATGAAAATCTTGTAGAATTAGTAGAGAAAACCATAAATGGATAAAAAACAAGAAATTAGTGCGCCGAAAAAAGAACAGCCATTCTCAACATATGAGTTTGAGTCTGGATCCATTTTGGAGACAGATGCTATGGGACGTGAAAAGTTCTGGGAAGATTTAGGAAGACCAAATGAGTGAAAATAAAGAACAACCTCAAAATTTAGAAGACAACCTGCCCATGGTTAACTACATTATGCTGCATCGTATATATGACATGATGACTCTTATTGCTAATCATTTTGACCCTGAGAAGGCCGAGAAAATGATCGAGTATCATGAGCAGGGATACTTGCTTGGGCCTGGACCATCTTTTACTCCACCAGAAGAGGTTGACCAAAATGCTTGACATAGAAAATAACCTATAATACAATTAAGGTGTGTAGGTGACGGCAGCAATGTCTCCCTATATAATGTATAGTAATATACTACATAAACCCAATCGGATCCGCCTCTGATTGGGTTTTGTGTTTATATCTGATATAATTAATTTATATTTTAGGAGGAATAAATGATCAGAACTAGAAATTTAACTTTAACATCAACAGCTCAAGAAATAACTATTGACGATATGATAGATACAGCAAATACCATATCTGTACAAAACACTGACTCTTCTGACCCAGTATACATCGGCAACGAATCAGTTACTTCATCTAATTACGGAATTAAATTATCGGCTGGACAAATCTGGAGTGCAGATTTAGGCCCTAATGATCAGGTTTATGCAGTTGGAACTTCAACAGCCTCTATCTTGATTTTGGAGAGATAAGATGCCATTTACATTTACATCAACAAGTGGTTCTGGTGAAGGAACCCCAGGAGCACCAGGTGCAGACGGAGAAGACGGTTCAAGTTTTGGAATTTATTATTTAGGAAACTATAATGCAGAAAATGGATACTCTCCAGACATTGCAGTAGTTAGAGGATCAGATGGACAACTCTATCTTGCTAAAGCAAGCGGACAACTTGGTGATCCAGTTGGAAACACTGCACAATGGGAAGTTTGGATTCCTAAAGGTGCAGACGGTACAAACGGGACAAATGGTACAGATGGAGCAACTCCATTTACATTGATAGGTGCATACGATAATGGTGCGTCTTACAATTTAGGGATTGCTGTTTATTATAATGGCGGTACATATGTAAGAACTGGTAATCCACTTAATCCTGGATACCCTCCAGAAATAGGTGCTATAAATGGATCATGGACACCTATTGCAGAAAAAGGTGCAGATGGTTCAGATGGAACTAACGGCACAGACGGTACAGACGGTGAAAATGGAATAACAGTAGCAGGCTCATTAGACAATTTAACAGATGTAACAATAACTGGATCGCCAACAAATCAACAGCTATTAGTTTATGATTCAACAACAGGACAATGGCACAATGCAGATGCAATTACATCAACTGGTCTTGCATATAAAGCTTTATATCCTAATACAAAAACTGCAACTGGAACTTTAGGTCAAATATCTATTGACGGTGCAAACGGAACAATGTATGTATGTACTGGAACAGATACTTGGCAAAAAATATCATTAAACTCTGCTAATTTTACTAATACTGGTGGATTTAACTAATACAATACGGACATATAGTGCAAAAAGTGCGAAAAAGTGCGTCGAAACTAGAAGAACCATACTCACATATACGCTATAATTAAATCATGCCTAGACATTTCTTTAAATTATGGAATCAGCCTAAAAGCTATAGCGATAATATTAATCCTAGACTAGAGAAAAAAATAGAATCTTTTATTAAATCTACAATACGTTCAATACTAAACCATAGACCTTTTTAAAAATATGCCGTAGAAGGCTCTAGAAGGGCCATAGCGGGATTTTTACACCATACTTGGTGGGTAATCCCAAAGAGGGCCAGAAAAGGGCGGAGATAAAAGATTAGCAATTATCTCAATTGCAAGTATATGCCAGAGATATAGGTGATCATAATGACCATAGAGATATAGACGAAGATTCTATATGTCTTCAGAATCGATATCCTCATCTAGGTCAAAATCAAAGATTTCTATCTCTCCCGCCCAATTTAAAAATTTAGAGAATGCTTTAGCAGAAAGAATTGCTGACGCAATTATTATAGTTAATCCAACTAGTTTCTTTTTCATAGATTTCCTGACATTGTAGGGATACTGGGATTTGAACCCAGAGTCGTTTGTATATAAGACAAATGCTTTAACCAGATTAAGCTATATCCCCAAGGGATTAGCGTATTCGATTCCAGCTTTTGATCATATTTATATTATATCATATTCTAGTCAACTGCATTTAAACGTTCATCTACTAACAAAATCATTTTATCTGCAAGTCCTGGTTGAAACGCATCAAAGAATGTGCGATGATCTTTATTGTATCTTAAAACAAATGCCATAAGAGTTAAATATTCTTTATCGACATTAAAAAAATATTTATTTATATGTTCACCTAGATAGTCTAAAGATTCTTGAGCTATATCGGACTTTGGATCTATATTTTCTGTAACTAAAAATTTTAATTTATCTACTGCTATTTCAGCATCTAATATCATATCTTGCCAGTCCGCTTTTTTATACTCTGACATTCGTTTTTTTGCTTCTAGAACATGTTTACTATTTGGATTTTGTTTTGACCAAGCTTGCCAAAGATAGGAGCAATTTACTTTTCTATCTTTCATATATTCTAGTCGACTGTAATATTTAATGCATGATCTGAACAATAATATTTCATTGTTCCATCAGATAGTATCTTAGAAGTATACGACATCTTATCGCAATAACTACAAAATTTCATGATGCCTTCCTTCCATGCTTTCTATTATGTGTTCTAGCCCTGTGGCAATTAGAACATACTACTTCACACTTGGCTATTTCTTCATCTAGCCGTTTCTTAGATAACGTATTGATTAGTTCCGCCACGTTTGAATGCTTCTGACCACGAACATGATCAAAATCCATCATATAATAAGGATATGAAACCTTGCAATCC
>Ga0222713_10002226_pt1 | contig 20881 bp, 19 predicted proteins | sample C33_649DmetaG_FD_165061 | JGI IMG/M metagenome (GOLD analysis project Ga0222713, IMG submission 165061) | Estuarine water microbial communities from San Francisco Bay, California, United States - C33_649D | ecosystem: Environmental > Aquatic > Marine > Unclassified | place: USA: California...
CCCCAGCGAGCCGACCGAACTGGTGCTGACGAAACAATCCTCGTCACCGCCGGATTCCACTGCACAGTTGCTTATGGATGACAGCTACATGCTGATCCGCAATGGCATCGATTTTACCCGCTACGCGAATATCGAGATTCTGGAAGACGGTGAGGCCAAACAGCAATTGCGATCGCTGGAAGACGACCTGCAAGTGGCGCAGCAGGAATTACTGCTGGCCCAGGACCGTATCGAGGGTCAACGCCGACTGGAAGACCGGGCTTTTATCACGCCGACGGAACTTGAAGCGGAAGAGCTGAACCTGAACAAGGCGCGCAACAAGATGGCGGAGAAGGAAACCGCGCTGAAACTTTACATTCAGTATACGTTTCCGAAAGATGCCGAGAAGAAACTGTCGGACTATGAGAATGCGGTCATGCGCTATCAGCGACAGTTGAAGGAGAATATCGCTGAGCAGGCTCAGGAAGAGGCGCGCTTCAGTTCCGCCGAGCGCAAGTACAACCTCGAGCGCGTGAAACTGGCAGACATTAACAAGCAACTGGAAAACGCGGTAATTCGCGCCAAGCGTCCTGGTCTCGTGGTGTATGGTGCTGCGGATCAGAACTCGCAGCGATTCCGCGGCAACAATCAGGAAGCGATCCAGGAAGGTGCCACGGTGCGTGAGCGCCAGCCGATTCTGACGATTCCGGATATGCGCAAGATGGCGGTTAAGGTGAACATTCACGAGTCTGCCGTGCAACGCATCATCGTTGGCCAGCAGGTCAACGTGCTGGTGGATGCGTTCCCGGATCAAAAACTCACTGGCGTGGTAACCAAGGTTGCCGTCGTTGCTGACTCGGCGAACTCCTTCATGAACCCGGATCTCAAGGTGTATCCGACGACGATCACTATCGATGGCACCCACGACTGGTTACGTCCCGGCATGAGCGCCGAGGTCGAGATTCTGGTCGATACACTGGATGATGCCATTTATGTGCCCCTGCAAGCCGTAACCTACTATAACGACCAGCGGGTCGTGTATGTCTCCCGAGGCGGTCGCGCCGAGCGACGACCGGTCGAAGTGGGCACGTTCTCCGAGTCGTTCATCCAGATCACCAGCGGCCTCAGTCCCGGTGAAGAGGTGTTGTTGCTCGCTCCACAGCAAACGAACGCCAACGCCGGCGCCTGAACGGGTCGAGGAAACGAGCTCAATGATTAATGCGAATTCGGAGACCCGCGCTGCCGTCCCGCCCTTACAGGTCGGCGGGCTCAGCATCGTGGCCAGTCTGGAAGACATCCGCAAGACCTATTATATGGGTGCGCTTTCCGTCGAAGTCCTGCACGGAATATCACTGAATTTCTATGGTGGTGACTACATCAGCATCATGGGCCCGTCAGGCTGCGGCAAATCCACACTTATGAATATTCTCGGCTGTCTCGACCAGCCGACGTCTGGCAAGTATTTTCTCGGCAGTGAAGATACATCGCAGATGGAAGATGATGAGTTGTCGACCATACGCGGTGCGCGACTCGGGTTCATTTTTCAATCGTACAATCTGATCCAGCAATTGAATGTACTCGAGAACATCGAGATGCCTCTGTTCTATCAGGGCTACTCCGAGGCGGCGAGTCACGCCAAGGCGATGCAGTTGGCCGAACGAGTCGGACTCGCTGGGCGTGTCGATCACAAGCCTTTCGAATTGTCCGGTGGTCAGCAGCAGCGCGTCGCCATAGCGCGAGCGCTCGCCGTCGATCCGCTCATCATTCTGGCCGACGAACCGACCGGTAATCTGGATTCGAAATCGGGTGCGGAAATTCTGGATCTGTTTGATGAACTGCACCAGCAAGGCAAGACCCTGATTATGGTGACCCATTCTGACGAATTGGCCGAGCGCTCCGAGCGCCAGATTCGTTTGCGTGACGGGGAGGTGGAGAGCGATGTCCGACGTCACACTCGCTAGTCCCTCAGTTCCCGATACCCATGTCGAGGTATTGCGACCCAGCGCCAGTTTTAATTATGTGCGGTTGAAGAAAATTACGCAGGTGGGGATAAAGAGCATTTATTCCCATGGGCTACGTTCACTGCTGACAGTGTTGGGCATCGTGATCGGTGTCGCGGCTGTCATCGCCATGCTGGCGGTGAGTGAGGGGGCTAGCTACGAGGCGCAGCAACAATTCCGCGACCTCGGTGCCAGCAATATCCTGCTCAAGAGCGTGAAGCCGGCTGAAGTCGAGGCCAGCTCGAATCGCGGCTTCGGCCCACCCCAGGCAATCATTTATGGCCTGACCAATGCCGACATTGAGACCATCCGCCAGACGATACCCGGCGTGACTAACGTGATTGCATCGCGCATCGTCAAGAAGACGGTGTGGAATCTTGGGCGCAGCATGAATACCGACGTTGTTGGTACGTCGGTCGACTACCCGGTATCGCGCAACTACAACTTGCGCGTGGGTCGCTTCTTCTCGGAGAGTGAAGTGCGCGAGCATTCCAATGTGGTCGTACTGAGCGATGAGGTCGTGCAGGAATTGTTCCCGATCGATAATCCGCTGGGTAACACCATCAAGATCGACAGCGACTACTACAACATCATCGGCATCATGGAATCGGAGGGGTTTTCCAATCTCGGCACGAATCAGGCCGGGAGTTCCAATGCGGCCCCCAGTCGTATCTTCATCCCGTTCACGTCTTCCAGGACCCGCTTCGGCGAAACCACAACACGTCAGACCGCCGGTGGAGTCGAATCCGAGACCGTAGAACTGCACGAGGCGATTATCCAGATCGACGATCAGGAAAAGGTCATTGAAGTGGGACAGATCATCGACCAGATCCTGGCGCGGAGGCACAAGAAGGTCGACTACACCGTCGAGATTCCACTCGCGCTGTTACGCCAGGCCGAGGAGAGTGCGCTGCGTGATCAGATCGTCGCCGGTGCAATCGCCGGCATCTCGCTGTTGGTGGGCGGAATCGGCATCATGAACATCATGCTCGCGAGCGTGACTGAACGCACCCGCGAGATCGGGATTCGCCGCGCACTGGGCGCCAAGAAGCAGGATATTGTTCTGCAATTTCTCATCGAGGCGGTGATACTGTCGGGTGTTGGAGGCTTGATCGGAGTTTTTCTGGGTGTGCTGATTCCCGTTGTGATCTCCCTGTTTTGGGGCATGACGACGATCGTGACGCCGATCGCCCCTATCCTCGCTTTCTCCATCTCCGCCCTGATCGGAGTCATCTTCGGGATCTATCCGTCCATGCGCGCCGCCGACATGGATCCGGTCGAGGCCCTGCGACACGAGTAAGCTGCATCGACGGTTCGCTATTTGAACTGCGACGGTGAGCAGACTATGATCGCAGCGTGTCCCAGTCATCGGAAATCCTGTCATGTTGAAACTTCGTGCTGTCTCTGTCGTCCTGTCACTGCTGTTTGCGGTCACCCTGCCACGCGTTGGTAGCGCTGCTGATGCACCACAGTGGAGCGCCTACAACCAGACTGCCGACCTCGATCTGCTGTCGCGTCACAGCAATGAGAGCATGCGGTTCAAATTGCTCAATTCCCACGTACTCGACAAGAATTCACTGTGGGCGGGGTTCGCCGATGAACTCGCAGACTTTTCCGCAGCCGATTACGAAGCCTTGAAACCACGGGTGCTGGATCGCAGCATCGCAGACCTGCAAGCTGCGGTCGCCAGTGGCGACCTGTCCTACGAGTCACTGGTCACGTTCTACCTCTATCGCCTGCGCGAGACAGAGCTCGATAACAGTCGTTTTCTGAATGCCGTCATCAGTATCAATCCGGATGCACTTTCGCGCGCACGCATGCTCGATGAATTGCGTGCGCAGGGCAGGGCGGTGGCGGCGGACTCGCTGTTCGGCATCCCGGTGCTGTTAAAGGACAACGTCGGTTTTGCTGGCTTGCCGACCACAGCTGGTGCTCTGGCGCTGCGCGACAACGTTACGGTTAACGCCTTTATCACTGAGCGCCTGCTGGAAAGTGGTGCCATCATTCTCGGCAAGGCCAACCTGAGCGAATGGGCTTATTTTTTCTGTAACGACTGTCCTTCCGGTTACAGTGCCATGGGAGGGCAGGCACTGAATCCCTATGGTCGCTTCCAGTTCAGCACAGGTGGTTCCAGTGCCGGCAGCGGCGCGGCGGTTGCAGCCAACCTCGCAGCGGTGGCGGTGGGCTCGGAGACGTCCGGATCGATTCTGTCACCCTCGAGCGCTAATTCCCTGGTCGGGCTGAAGCCGACCACAGGTAGTCTCAGTCGCAGTGGTATCGTGCCGATCTCGGCGACCTTGGATACCGCCGGGCCGATGGCGCATAACGTCGCCGACGCAGTAATCCTGTTCAATGCAATGACTGGCTACGATGAGGCCGATACCGCCATGCCGTTGCAGAGCGCCGATATGCAACTGATTTATCGCACCATCAGTCTCGCGGACAAGCGTCTGGGAGTCGTGAACGGCTTCGCTGATGAGGCTCTGTATGCCGCGGCGCTTGCCTTATTGCAGGAAAATGGCGCGAATCTGGTGGCGTTTGATTTTACACCTCCCCAGTTTGATGATTTCACCACGTATCTCGGTGCCGAGATGCAGCGCGATTTGCCGGCTTATCTCGACGCCTGGGCTAATGAGGCGGTTAGCATCAGGTCAATCACGGACCTGCAAGTGTTCAACGCCGAGGACCTGGCTCTGCGCGCGCCCTATGAACAGGGTCTCATTGACATGATGGCAGGGCTGCAGATGACACCAGATGACCTCGAGGCACTGCGGTCGGAATTGCAATCGGCGGCGCGCAATGCACTGGACTCCCTGTTTCGCGAGCAACAACTGGATGTCCTGCTCTCGATCAATAACCGCAATGCCGGTCTTGCGGCTCTCGCCAATTACCCGGCCCTCACAATCCCCATGGGGTATACCGAAGAGGGACGCCCGATGGGGCTGACGCTTATTGCCCCTTCCTTCGAGGAGCAGGAACTGGTGGACATAGGCGCGACCTTTGAAACGCTCAGTCGTGCGCGGCGCCTGCCTGAGGCTTATCGTTAGCGGTTGCTTAGTTGAAGAACTGATTCTGTAGCGAAAGATAGTCGGCGAGTTGTTGTTCATAGGCCACGCCGCTGGATTGCAGATCGATGGCCCTGTCGCTAATGTCAGTTGTCTGCGCATCATAAGACGCACCCTTCAGACTGAAGATGATCTTCACCTCCGGGGTCACAAGCGTGTTGCCGTGCCAATCGCTCACGACCAGAAAATCACGCTTGAAATCGTCGGTGAACAGGTTGGTGCCGAAGCTATAGGTGGCGGGGTCTTGCTCGACGCCAAGTGCCGCGAATACCGTTGCGGGGATATCGAGATGGCTGGACATACTCTGGTAGCTATGAGGCTCCGGCATCTGCGGTAAATGAATGATCAGAGGCACCCGTATCTGCTGCTGGCTGAATGTCGAATTGTGTCCCCAGCGTCCGTTTTCCATGAATTCTTCTCCATGGTCGCCAGTGACAATCACGATCGTGTTGTCCATCAAGCCCTGTTCTTCCAGCGTGGCATAGACTCGTTGCAACTGGCGATCCAGATGATGGGCGGCATTCAGATATCGGGCCTTGATCTGCGGCATTTTGGCGTCGAGATCGACCGTAAGATAGTTAAAGTCCTTCAGGTAGTCAGGCTCGATGATGTCTTCGTCGGGAAAGTAGTAATTGGCGTGGGCTGACTCGAAAAACATGAATGCGAAGAATGGATCATTGGCCTGCTTGATAAATGCGATCAGGTCGCTGGTATTTTTCTGGTCTCGCTCCCAGCCATGTCCGGTGTTGAATTCCTGCAGAGCTTCTGCGGGCAGTGAGCTGAATACTGTCTTGTCGAACTCAGGATAGGTGAATGCCGAGCTCGTGAAGGCGCCGAAGTCATAGCCCTGCTGCTTGAGCTGCTCGATAAGCAAGGGGGGTTGTCGATTACGCAAGACATCGAACCAGTAATGTCCGTAGAGGCCGTAAAACTGGGTGAACATGCCCATGCGCGTTCCATTGCCCCCGCTGTAGTGATTCTGGAACCACTGCTGTTGATTGGCAAAGGCATAGGTGTTTGGCATTGTCTTCGCATCGACCGTATCAGCTCGCCAGGATTCGGCGACGAGCCAGACAATATTGTATTTCGTCGCCGGTTCAGTCCGGTTCAGGAGGCTGCTGTCGAAGTAGGCAAGATTACCGCTGTCCACCGAATAGCTGAGTTCGTCTTCGAAGCGTTCGGTGCGCGGAAAACCGAGATCGGATAGCACTGAATCTGCGGTAACCGGGATATACCAAATCACCTCGTCGGCGGTATTCAACACTGGCACGATATTCACATAGTCGGCATACACATAAATCAGACTTTCCAACAGAAAGCAGGTCAGTACAGTGGCGGAGAAGCGCCTGGGTGTCAGCTGACGCGGAACCAGTTTCTCCAGCGGTAACCACTTCGTCGCCGCGAAGAAAACAACGGCTCCCAGTGCGACGATGAGGAAGGCGCTGTTCCAGGTCGAATCGCTGATTCCCATGGCGGCCACGCCACCAGTGGTGGAGATGAGGTTGATTACGAAAAAGTTCGTGTAGAAGCCGTAGAGCGCGTAAAGCTTGTAATTGGCAATGAGAAAGACAATGAGCAAATAGGCGAGGGTAAATACGGCCCAGACGAGCGCCGCGCTTAGCTGCGGTCTGGTTCTGAGGCGTAAGACGGACCACGCCAGCAAGTAGACGGGCAGGCTGATCATCGAAGCCCATACAAAGGCTGTTATTACAAGAAAGGTCAGGGCGATAAGGCCTTGGGCAGAGGAGCCAGCCTGCAGCACAAGCGAAACAAAGGCGAAAAGCCACAGAATGAGGAGAGGGCGGATCAGGCGCGCATCGGTTCGAATCAAAGCTGACAAACTCCGGACCAGACTGTTTTTAGACCGTATTTTATTAGGGCGATACTAGTCAGAATTGCTTAAGAAAGGCTTAATTTCAGCCGAGTACTAGTAGAACATCGTTGCCTTGCATGAAATCATAAGCCTTTCTTAAGAATCAACTGATATCTTGAGCTGCCCACACTTATGCAGCGGCTTCCAATGAACATCGTGACTTCCCTGGATCAATGGCCAGCTGCCAGTACCGAACTATCATGTCAGTGAGCGAAAGCAAGAACCCCGGCAAGATCCGCTTTGAAAACCAGGAAGACCATGCATTGTTTGCTGACAATGACCTTGCCAGCTTCGAAGCGCTGTGGGATTTACCACATATCTTTGTCGACGATGTTAATTATCGTCGTGGCGGCTGGAGTGCCGTGTCCACGCTGGAATTGGGAGCAGGGGAACAGCGTCATATCTATTTTGTGAAGCGACAGGAGAACCAGTTCCGTTATTCGCTGCGTCGCCCCTTCGGCCGCCTCACCTTCGCAGATGAAGTGGATGCCATTCGCCTTGTGCAATCGCTGGGATTGCCCGCGGTGGACATGGTCTGCTTCGGCATCAGTCGCCAACCGGGTGTCACCCGCGGCATTCTCGTTACTCGTCGTATCACTCTGCCGACCCTGGCGGACCTTATCGAATCCAAGCCCAATTGGAATGCCATATTGCCCGAACTCGAGCAAATCGGTAATCAGCTCTATCGTATACATGCCAACAAGATTCGGCATGGTGCCTTTTACCCCAATCACATATTCGCTGACATCGCTTCCGGCAAGGTGCAGATGATCGATTTTGAGGGGGCGAGATTGTGCCGGACGAGCGCCAAGGCGATAAAGGCCGATCTGCCGCAGTTGCTAAGACGCCTAACGTATATGCCCGAACAGGCGATAAATGCCTTGTTAAGGTCGTATTTGGATGAACACTACGAACTGGTGCAGTCACTCATGAGTTACAGGAAAAAGCCATGACGGAGTCCGGACAGGGAAAAAAATCTTCGATGTTGAACTATGAACGTGTCAAGTCCGACGCAGTCAGTGCCGAGTTGTATACACAGCGACGCCCCGAAAAACATCGCTTCGAAATGCGGATGGTAGAGGAAGCCTTCGGCATGCTCCCCAAAGACGCCGTGGCAACAGTACTCGATGCCCCGTGCGGTGTCGGTCGCCTGAGTCTCTGGCTCGGTCAACAGGGCTATCAGGTAACTGCCGTGGATCTCGGCGAAGCGGCTGTCAACTACACCAAAGAATTGCTGTCCAAGAGCAATATCAACGCCGATGTCAGCAGTCAGAATATTTTTGAGCTTCCCTATACTGACAACCAGTTCGATGCCGCAGTCTGTTTTCGCCTGTTGCATCATTTCGACAAACCTGCCGATCAGCAGGCCCTGATTCGTGAACTGTGCCGTGTCGCCGGCAGTTATGTGGTCATTTCCTATTTTTCCCCGTATTCGTTCACCACGCTGCGTCGTAAACTGCGGCGCGCACTCTCCGGCAAGCCAATCAAACAGAACCCCAATACCTTGCAGCAGGTGAGGCAAATGTTTGATGCTTGTCACTATTCCTTGCTTGGTACCGTGAAACGCTCGGGATTTCTGCATTCCCTGCAGGTCGCTGTCTTCAAAGCATCCTGAAGAGTTCTTCGAAAAACGTCCTGACTTGCCCTTATTGATGGGCACAACCCCACCGGGTTTCTGACCCGAAACGCCGTGCCTGCCTGTGAATCACGATAGCGTGTCGTGTCGCGTTCACTTAAGAAAGCGTTAAGCACTGGCTGCTAATTTGCGAGCGTGATTCAAACTCAAAGGAACGCTCATGGTAGTCCCGGGTCTGGAATTTTCCCCTGCGGTAACCCCGCATACAGCAGCACATGCGGAAGTTGGCAACTGGATTTCGCCTTTGCCCACACTCGAGCTGCACGACAGCAGTTCGTGCGCGAGAGCCGAAGTAGAAGCCTATATTCGAGACAGGTTTCAGCACAAATATGGGGCGCAGATAGAGCATTTTCTGCCGCAGTTGTTCAGTCTGCGCTGCGCCGGCCTGCTGACAGGGTGTGCCGGGGTCTCATCAGCCCTGCAACACGCGCCGCTGTTTCTTGAGCACTATCTTGACGCACCGATAGAGGTTGAGCTGCAGGCGCGCGGACTCGCAGACTGGGAGCGAGAGGGTATTGTCGAGATCGGCAATCTCGTTGCCACCAGTCGTGGAGCCAGTCGCATCGTCTTCATCGTGCTGGCCAGTGTCCTGCACCGGGCCGGCATGAAGTGGATGGTCTTCACGGCAACCAGTCCGCTGTATGCCAGTCTGCAGAAGCTCGGCATGCCGCTGCTACGTATTCGCGAGGCTGATATCAGCCGCCTGCCGGCAGTCAGCAATGGCAATTGGGGAACGTATTACGAGCATCGTCCGGAAGTCGTTGCCGCGAATCTTGACCAGGCGATCCAGCTTATCGACCACCGCAAGCTGTTCCACACTGTCCAGCAATTGTTCGGCAAGCAAATCGACGTGCTCACCCGTGAATTCAGTCGGAGTCTGGGGCAATGATGCTGGAACACTGTACCGAAGGTCGAATCATTCTCAGAGGTTCGGATAAGTTCTACACACGCCGTGAATTGCTGCACAGTAGTGAACAACTGCAGCAACACTTGCTGCGCACTGGTCTGACGCGCGTCGCGTTGTACGCCGAGAACGGCTGCGACTGGATCATTGCAGACCTCGCCTGCATTGAAGCAGAAATCTGCCTGATCCCCTTGCCGACGTTTTTCAGCGGGCAGCAACTGCGCCATGCGCTCGAGACCTGCAACGTGACGACAATCATCACCGATCATCCCGATGCCTTGCTGACAAAACTTGGCGCCGAGCAACAATTCAGTACGACGAAGAGTCTGGGCAGTCTGCATCTCGTCCAATTGCCGAAAGCAGATCGCGCAGTCGCCATCCCGCCGGGCACGGGCAAGATTACGTTTACCTCAGGCTCCACCGGTCAGCCCAAAGGGGTATGTCTGTCCCATGCACAGCTCAGGCGTCAGGCCGAAGCTCTGCGCGATCTGGTCGCGCTGGAGCAGCCGCGGCATCTGTGTTTGTTGCCCTTGAGCACGCTGCTCGAGAATGTGGCGGGCGTCTATGCGCCGCTGCTCGCCAATGGCGAAATTCTCGTACCTTCTGGCGAGTCGCTTGGATTCAGGGGCAGTGCGTTGGTAGCGCCGATGCAATTGCTCGCGCAATTGACCGAATTGCAACCGCACACACTTATTCTGATCCCGGAATTACTGGCGTTTCTTACCGCTTCTGCGCGTCGCGGCTGGCCAGTGCCGACTTCGCTGCGATTCGTTGCCGTTGGCGGAGCTCGTGTTCCCGCCGATGCCGTCGTCGCCGCGAGGGATTGCGGGATTCCCGTGTTTGAAGGATATGGTCTGTCGGAGTGCGCATCAGTCGTGAGTCTGAACACCCGCCGACACGATCTGCCTGGCAGTTGCGGCCAGCCGCTGCCCACCGTCAACGTTACCATCGACGACGGTGAAGTAGTCGTACACGGCAATGCCATGCTGGGATATGTCAACGAGCCCGAGAGCTGGCAAAAAGCGGCAATAACCACAGGCGATCTTGGTCACTTTGACAGCTCGGGATTTCTTCATATCAGCGGTCGCAAGAAGAATGTGTTGATCACCAGTTATGGCCGCAACATCTCGCCGGAATGGGTGGAGAGCGAATTGCTGGTGAATTCCCGGCTGAGCGAGGCGCTCGTGCTCGGCGATGGTCGTCCCTATTGTGTCGCATTGCTCTCGCCAGCAACTGCCGATGTTACCGATGAGGAGCTGGCCGCATGGGTGACCCAGGTCAATGCACAATTGCCGGATTACGCGCGCGTTCGAAACTGGTATCGGCTGCCCATTCCCCTGCGGGCGAGTCCGGTGTTGATGACCCCGAACGGCAAACCGCGCCGTGACAAGATCGCGGAATTGATGCAGGACAAAATCGACGCGCTTTACGCCGTTGACCTGTCCCCGGATCGTGTTGCCTGACACTCAATTACTGAAACCGAACCACGGAGTTCACATGCAATTTTTTGACAGACTCGTCATGGAAACTGAGGCCGAACGCAATTCGCTACTGTCGGCTCCCATCATCGCGCGCTGCTTCAGCGGCGACATCACCCTCAAAGACTACCTCGATTTTCTCACCCAGGCGTTTCATCACGTTCGCCATACGGTACCGCTGATGATGGCGGTAGGGGCACGCTTGCCCCAGGACAAGGAGTGGATGCGCGAGGCCGTCGCGGAGTACATCGAGGAAGAAATAGGGCATCAGGAATGGATACTTAATGACATCGCCGTGTGCGGCGGTGACAAAGAGGCCGCACGGCACAGTCAGCCCGCCCAGGCTACCGAGCTCATGGTGGCGTACGCGTATGACATGATCAACCGCATAAATCCGCTGGGATTTTTCGGCATGGTGCATGTGCTTGAGGGCACCAGTATCAATATGGCCGACCGGATCGCCGATGCTGTGCGGACCACGCTGAACCTGCCGAAGAAAGCGTTCTCCTATCTCTATTCGCACGGCTCACTGGATCAGGACCACGTGCAATTCTTCGAGAATCTCATGAACCGAATCGAGGACAGGGCAGAGCAGGACCTCATCATTCATAGCTGCAAGGTCTTCTACCGACTCTACGGCGATATCTTTCGTGGTCTCGGTGGCAATGTCGAAGCAGTACCGTTGTTGCGGAGTGCGTAACGATGAAATTGCAGAATAAGCGTTTTCTTGTAACAGGTGCCACCGGCGGCATTGGCAGCGTGGTTTGCAAATTGCTCGCTGAAAAAGGTGCGCGGCTATTGATGACTTCGACCCAATTGGTGGCATTGGACCTGCTCCGCAAGCAATTGCCCGGCAGCCATGAATTCGCCGTAGCCAATCTCGATACTGCGACTGGCCGCCAGGATGTCGTCGATGCCTGCGCCGAACAGGGAGGTATTGACGGTCTAATCAATCTGGCCGGGGTGCTGGATTTTGCCCTGTTTGAACAGCAATCCCCCGACATGATCGAGAAGATCATCGCGACCAATTTGCTGGCGCCGATGCTGCTCTGTCACGCCGTGCTGCCTGCGCTGCGTACGCGGGAGACGGCTGTCCTGCTCAATGTCGGCTCTATCTTCGGCAGCATCGGTCATCCGGGGTTCGTCAGTTATTGCACGAGCAAGGCGGGGATGAAGTGTTTTACCGAGGCGCTGGCCCGGGAATTGGCGGACACCCCGGTAAGAGTTGCCTATATCGCGCCGCGCGCGACGGCAACGACCATGAATGGCGCCCGCGTCGATGCGCTCAATGCGGCCCTTGGCAATAAGGCCGACACGCCCGAGTTCGTCGCGGGAGAAATTGTCGCGTTTCTTAAGGGCAATGAGCGCATTCGTTATCTTGGTTGGCCGGAAAAATTATTCGTCCGTATCAATGCGGTATTGCCGGGTCTCGTACACAACTCACTCGTCCGGAACCTTCCGGTCATCAAAAAGTTTGCAACAGCAGGAGAAATGTAATGAAAACGAAATTAGCGATAATGGCAGGACTGGTTCTTGCGCTGAGTCCGGTAGGTATGCTGATGGCCTCAGAGATGCAGGACGTGGCGCAATTGCAGGAGCGCTGGGCCGAAGTCAATTACCAGATCGAAGGCAAATCGCAACTCACGGCCTTTGAGCAACTGATCGAACAGGCCGATGCGATGACGGCCGGCAATCCGGGCAGCGCAGCTCTATGGACCTGGAGCGGCATCATCAAATCAACCTACGCAGGCGCCAAGGGTGGGCTGGGGGCGCTGGGAATGGCGAAGGCCGCAAAGGCTGACCTCGAGAAGGCCATGAAGATCAATGCCGAAACCCTGGACGGCTCCGCACTCACCAGCCTCGGCATCCTCTATCACAGCGTTCCGGGTTGGCCGGTCGGCTTTGGTGACGAGGAAAAGGCAGAGGAACTTCTTGCACGGGGTGTGGCTCTAAACCCACAAGGGATAGACACAAACTATTTCTACGGCACTTATCTGCTCGACCGCAAGCGCTATCAGGAAGCACAAGACTATCTGCAGCGCGCACAGCAGGCCGCCCCCCGGCCACACCGGGAAGTGGCTGACGTTGGCCGGCAAAAAGAAATCACCGAGGCAATGGCTGTCGTAGCGAGGAAACTGTAATATCGCGGTATGCAAATATTGTTGGTGGAAGACGATCTGCCGCTCGCCCAGAGCCTGCGCACGGCGCTGCAAAAGGCAGGCTATGCGGTCAATCACGTCGATAAGGGACATTCAGCTCTCAATGCAATAAAGATTGAGCTGCCTGATATCGTCATACTGGACATCGGTCTGCCCGATCTCGACGGTATTACCGTCCTCAAATCCCTGCGCAAGACTCACAAGACCCTGTCGGTACTGCTGCTGACGGCTCGGGACAGCGTCGAGGACAAGGTCGCTGGACTGGATAACGGTGCGGATGACTACCTCGCCAAGCCCTTCGAGATGTCCGAGTTGCTGGCACGTCTGCGGGTTCTGGAGCGGCGTCTGTCGACCAGCAAGACCACCGAGATCTGCGTCGGTCGGGTCTGTATAGACACCGCTGGCTATCGCGTCACACTTGACGGGAATGAGATCGAGCTGGCGAAGAAAGAATACATGGTGCTCAAGACACTGATGGAGAATGCCGGACGCATCCAGACCCGGGAGGGACTCGAGAGTCGCCTCTACAGCTGGGGCGAGGAAGTTTCCAGTAACGCCGTCGAAGTACACGTGCATCACCTGCGCAAGAAACTTGGTAATGATTTTATTCGCACTGTCAGAGGTGTTGGCTACAAGGTAGATGCCGGAGGAGTCTGATGCGTTCCATCCGCTTCTTCCTTGTCGCGGGCATTCTCGCCACGCTGATCCTGTTTAATTTTATCGCCGCCCTCCAGGGCTATCAGTCTTCCATGGAGGAGGCCGACACACTGTTCGATAACCAGATGCTGGATCTGGCGCGGCTCGTGTCAAACCTCGATTACTCGAATGCGGAAGATAACGCCATCCGGCTTGGCAACGACCTCACTTTTCAGGTCTGGCAAGATGGCAGTCTGCTGGCAGCATCGAGCAATGCCCCCGCGGCACCGATTCAGGAGTTGGTGCCGGGTTTCGAATATGCCAACTTCAATGGGTATCGCTGGCGCACCTTCACTCGCTATGAAGACTTTCGTGATCGCTGGGTCGTCGTGGCCGAGCGTACGGACTTGCGGTTCATCCTCGCCGAGAATGTGGTTATCGAATCCCTTTTTCCGCTGCTGCTGGGCATACCTCTGATTGGACTGCTCATTTGGATCATCGTCAGTCGCGGCCTGCACCCGCTGCAAGAACTCTCCACTCAACTAAAAGGCAAGCGCGCGAACGACCTGTCGCCGATATTGTATTCCAATTCACGAATCGAGTTGGATCAGATGATCGAATCGGTCAATGGTTTCATTGATCGGTTGGCCCAGGCAATGGATCGGGAGAAGCGTTTCTCCGCCGATGCCGCTCACGAATTACGAACTCCAATTAGCGCGCTGAAAGTGCAGTTGCATAATCTACGTTCCGAGATTTCGACCGATAGCGATTCTTACCAGCAACTGCAACTCGGCGTTGAGCGTATGCAGCATCTCATCGAGCAATTACTGGCGCTCTACCGCTCCACGCCCGAGCAGTTCGAGGCGAACTGCACGCGGGTGGATCTGGTGCTGACGGCCCAGCGCCAGATCGCCCTGTTATATCCGGGTTTTGAGCGCAAGAGTCAGCAAGTCGAGCTGGAGTCGGAGCTGGAGCCAGCGATGATTACCGGCGATCAGTTTGCACTGGAGACCCTGGTATCGAATCTGTTGACGAATGCCAGCAAGTACACGCAGTCGGGCGGTACCATACTGGTACGAATCCGTGAAATAGCGGATGAAATCTGTCTGACGGTAGAAGATAATGGGCCGGGCATCCCGCTGGCGGATCGCAAGCATGTGTTCGACCGCTTCTATCGCGCAGACAGGAATGCCGAGAATGCCCAGGTGCCTGGATGCGGGTTGGGCCTGACGATCATCAAACACATTGCCGAGCTGCATAATGCCCGTGTCGTACTCGAAGACTCCAGCTTTACTACCGGATGTGCCTTCCATGTCTATTTCAAGAAGTAGGTTTTCGGGCTTACTAGCCCGCGTATGCCTGCCCCTTTCGCTGCTCGGCGGTGTCAGTCAGGCATCGGGCGCAGTGCCGGAGATCGAACTGATCATCAAGGATCACCTGTTCTTCCCCGCCACGATCGAGATCCCCGCACGGCAGAAGGTGCGGGTGCGTATCATCAATCAGGATCCTTCGCCGGAGGAATTCGAGAGCTTCGAACTGAATCGCGAGAAACTGGTAGTAGGTTATGGCGAGGTCGTAATTTTCATTGGTCCGCTGGAACCTGGTGAGTATCCCTTTTTTGGCGAGTTCTATCCGAAGACTGCACAAGGAGTCGTCATTGCCAAATAATCGCGTACGGGTAGCTGCATGTTTCTGAATGCCGTCGTGCTGGTCTTGCAGGAGATACTTGAGGCCGCGCTGTTGCTCAGCGTGATGCTCGTCTTCACGCGATTGTTCCACCTTGTCTGGCAGCAGAATTTCCTCCTGCGTGACAGCTGGGTCTATTACGGTATCGTATTGGGAGGGCTGGGAGCCGGTATCTACGCACAGTTAACCCCGCAGATTTCCTCGTGGTTCGACTATGTCGGTCAGGAAGTTGTCAATGCCGGTATTCATGTCGTCACGTTGTCGCTACTGACGGTATTGACCTTTGTGGCACCTCTGAGTCACCTCGATGCCAAACCCTACGCCCGCAGCCGGCTGGTCAGTCTGTGCATGATTGGCATCGTACTGCTGTCGATCGTGCGAGAAGGCTCGGAGATCATGCAATACATGGGCGGTATCGCATCCCAGCCGGATAACTTCACACCCGTTCTCTTCGGCGGCATCATCGGTGCCGGTATCGGCGTCAGCACAGGAATACTGTTGTTCTATGGCATTGTCAATCTGCAGACCCGCGTCGCATTTCGCAGTGCACTCATTCTGTTGTGTCTTATAGCAGGTAATATGGCCGCCCAGGTCGCGATGCTGCTGAATCAGGCAGACTGGCTGCCTTATACGCCCGTGGTGTGGAACTCATCTAATCTGATTCCAGAAACCTCGGTCTTCGGACATCTGCTCTATGCCCTGATCGGCTACGAAGCCACGCCCTCGCTACTGCAGGTGTGTTTTTACGCGGCGGGTATCGTGCTGGTTGGTGTCAGCCCACTCTTCCGCCGGATCTGGTCGGACAAGCCCAAACCGATGGTGCAATACGCCTCATGACCCAGTTAAGTTCTTGCAGGAAACCAACCCGCTTCACGGTGTTTCGCCGTGGCTTGTGCCTCGGTATCAGTCTGCTTGTTACAGGCACTGCCTTTGGCGACGGCAACGTCGTCAACAAGGTCTATCATCCCTACGTCGATGCGTTAGAGAGCGAGCTCGAGTATCGAGGCATCGTGCAGGACGAACAGAAGGGCCAGGTTAACCCCAGCCAGATTCATAGGCTCTCGTACGGCCGGTCCTTCGGCAATAATCTGTTCGGTGAACTCAATCTCATCGGGGCACGGGAGCGCGGTGGTTCCTTCGACGCCGACGCGTTTGAGCTCGAATTGAAATGGCAACTAACCGAGCAGGGTGAATACGACGCCGATTTTGGCATGGTCTTCGAGTACGAACAGAAGACCGGGTCGGATGTTCAGGAACTGGTGGCAGGCTTTCTCGTCGAGAAAGAAATCGGCCGCTGGAGTGGCGCCGCCAACCTGTTTCTGAAAGAAGAATGGGGCGATGATATTCGCGGTGAATTCGAAACGGCTGCCGCGCTGCAAGCGCGTTACCGTTATGTCCGCAGCTTCGAGCCCGCGTTTGAACTGTACATGGGTCAAGACACCTTCGCGCTCGGTCCTGCCGTGCTCGGCAGTGCCATAGTTGGCACTCGCAAAACCGTTAGCTGGGAAGCCGGTGTGATGTTCGGCGAGAGTGATACAAGCCCCAATACCACCTTCAGATTCCTGTTGGAGTTTGAGTTCTAGCGTTGTCAGTGCCAAGAAGTACCAATACGTACCAGGAAATACCGAGGAGCATCGTGAGAAACATCGAGACCCCCAAAGGATCCAGTTTGCCCGAAGCGAAGCGCGGCATCCCGCGTCTCATCGCGGCGGCGGGCTATTCATTCGCTGGCCTGAAGGCTGTGTTTCGTAGCGAGGAGGCGTTTCGCCTCGAGGTCTACACCAGCGTCGTGCTGATTCCGCTGGGTCTGTGGCTGGGCGAGGGTGGAGTCGAAAAATTGCTGCTGGCAGGTTCCCTGGTGTTGTTGATGATCATCGAGATGTTCAACACCGCAGTGGAAGTGGTGATCGATCGCATCGGCCCAGAGTTTCACGCGATGTCGAAGGTTGCCAAGGATGTCGGCTCTGCCTGCGTGTTTCTTGGCATTGGCCTCGTGCTCGCCACCTGGCTACTCATTCTGGGTTTCTGAACACCGCGTTACCAGTAATTCTCCACGGTGATGTGACCGGGAGTACGGCGCCGGTTTTTCCTGAACCCGCGCTGCTTCAACACCTCTACCGCGTCTTTGACCATGTCCGGGTTGCCGCACAACATCAGGTGTGAGGTTGCCGGATTCAGAGTCAGTTCCAGCGACTGTTCCAGACTCCCATCGGTCAATGCGGCCGGTATCCGGCCTGGCAAGCTACCGGCTGCCGATTCCCGGCTTACGAAGGCCTGGAACCGGAATTGTTGCGGGTGCGCCGCCAGTAGCGCTGCGATGCTGTCCTGATATTGCAGATCGAGTCGTGTGCGAACCGCGTGCACGAGGACGACGCGCTGGAATCGTTGCCAGGGTTCAGAGGTATAGAGCATCGACAGGAACGGTGCAATGCCGGTGCCGGTGGCAAGCATCCACAGATCATTCGTGTCAGGCACTTCATCGAGCGTGAAGAACCCGTTGGACTGTCGTCGTACGAACACCGAATCACCGACAGACAAATTTACAAGAGCGTTGGAGAGCACACCGCCAGTTGCGGTATAGAAGAAGAACTCCAACGGTTGTTGTCCTGGTGCATTCAGATAGGAGTAGGGGCGTGCGATGCGTTCGCCATCAATATCCAGTGCAAGGCTGGTGAATTGTCCTGCAGTAAAGGGATCGACTTCGGCAGTGATGCGCAGCGAAAACAGATTCTCGCTCCAATTGATGTTATCGACAACTTTTCCTTCAACCCATTCCACCCAAGTGTTCCCATGTCTGTCTGCAGTTTAGGACTGGAACTATGTTATGAATTTCTATAGTCTCCTAGCAAGCACAAAACAGGCTTGAGGTGGTTCTATGCTCGGCAGTTGGTTTGAAATCGCACTGTGGAAACGCATACTCGGGGCGCTGGTACTCGGTGTCATCGTAGGCATCGCCTGGGGCCCCGGTGCCGAGAGCATCGTCTGGATCGGTGATCTGTTTGTGCGCCTGATTCGCATGGTGGTTGTGCCGTTGGTCTTTGTCACCCTGATAGCCGGCGTAGTCTCCATGGGCGATCCCACCAAGCTGGGTTCACTCGGTTTCAAAACCCTGACGATCTATATGTTGACCACGCTGGCGGCCATCATCATCGGCCTGACACTGGCCGCCGTCTTGCAACCCGGTGCCGGTGTTGACCTTTCCGCTGCCGTGCCCGGTCAGGTGCAACAGGCAATTCCCCTCAGCGAACGGCTGATGAGCATCGTGCCGGATAATCCGATCGCCGCACTTGCCGAAGGCAATATTCTGGCCGTGATTTTCTTCGCGCTACTGGTCGGTGTGAGCCTGTTGGCCATTGGTGACAAGGGCAGACCAGTTGCCGACCTGATGGAATCCAGTGGTGAGATGATGTTGAAGATCACCCAGTGGGTCATGGAGTTTGCGCCGTTCGGCGTGTTTGCCCTGATCGCCCGTATGGCGGGAACCCAGGGCGTGTCGGCGCTGCTGGATGTGCTTACACTCGCTGTCTGTGTCGTAGTCGGTAGCGTCGTACACCTTGTCGTGACCCAGGGTTTTGTCGTTATCCGGCTAATGCTGGGCCTTTCACCTTTACAGTTCTTTCGCGGTGCCCGCGATGCCATGCTGGTGGCGTTCTCGACGTCTTCCAGTTCCGCCACCCTGCCAGTGACGATGGCGGTAGCTGAGAAGAATCTCGGCATCAAGCCGGTCGTCGCGTCCACAGTGCTGCCCCTCGGCGCCACCATCAATATGGATGGCACCGCACTCTATGTGGGTGTTGTCTCGGTATTCGCGGCGCAGGCCTTCGGCATCGACCTCAGTATGACGGACTACATTCTGATCGCCGGTTCCACCACGCTGGTTTCGGTTGGCACGGCCGGTGTGCCCGGTGCGTCACTGTTCCTGATCGCTGCCGTAACCGAGACCATCGGCATCACTCCCGAACAGACGGCAGTCGTCATTGGTTTTATCCTCTCCTTTGATCGCCCGCTGGACATGTTGCGCACGGTGGTAAATATCGGTGGAGACTTGTCGGTGGCGACTGCGGTAGCTAACTGGGAAGGAGAGTTTGATCGCGAGATCTATGACCGTCCGCTGAAAGATTGACCTGGAAAAGCAGGGAAGAAAGTCACCCGACCCCCTCGCAACAGGGCTGGCTAGAATGAATAGCTCAGAGTGGCTCCCAGTCGCACGTCTTCGCTGAAGTACACCAGCGGTGAGTCACTGCTGGAGGTAATGCTGATGATCTGGCCATTCAGGCTCCAGTTATCATTGAATCGATAGTCAGCGCCGACGAACAACAGCAGGGATTCGGCGTCAAGATCACCCTGGCTCGTCACCGATAACACCAGATCCCCATTGCGTAACGAATTGCTGTAACGCACCAACCAGCTTCCGCTCACGCCTTCATTGACCAGCGTCTGTCCCGGTTGCAAACCGGAATTCTCGTCCAATGTCTTCTGCGCCTGGATACCGAGGCTGATGTTCTGATCATTGTTGATCGCATATTCAAAGCCGAAAGATGTGCCGATACGGTCCTTCTGCAGATTCAGTGGCGAGGCGAGATTGCCGGTACCGGGAAAATTGAAGCTGTCGGCGAGCACGTCGTGACTATAGGCAAGGTCGAATGCCAGCAGCAGCTTGCCGATGGCGCGGTTGGCGCTGAATCCCAGCAGCACGAAATCATTCTTGCGCCCCACGGCATCACCGACTCCACTGACCGGATCCTCATAGCGCAGTTGATTCTCATACAGGTAAGCGGCCATCAACGCAATGTCACTGCCCTCGAACGACTTGCGCCACTGCGTACCAATCTCAAACAACCACTGGTCGTCTCGGTCATAGTCGGTGAGGTTGAATTGTGGCTCGAAGAAGAAAGGGCTGCCGCGCACCGCCGGAGGATTGAATTCGGGGTACAGATTGATAAAGCTGGAAAGACTGCTGCCCTCGCCAAAATAGTCCCACACCAGCATCATCTGGTTGAGTCGCGCGTCTTCGATGTCGATGATTGTCAGGTCACGGAACTCGCTGGTATTGATGACATCGAGCACGGAATTGCCCACAGTCTCACCCCAAACGACAGTCTGTTGGCCAAGCTTGACGCTGCGCTGGCCGAAACTGCGTTGCACGAACAGCTCATTAATGCGGTATTCCGAATCGATGCGATTACCGCCGGCGCGGTACTCGTAGTCTTCGTTCCAGTAGAAGCGGGCCTGGGCGCTGCTCTGCAGGAGCCAGCCGGGTGCGAATGGATTCTGGTAACGCAGGTTGATCCCGAAGCGGTTCGTTTCGGTCTCAGCCTCCCGTGGCAGCGTAAACCCCTGAGCCAGGGTGACGCCATGGGAATTAATCTGGCCGGAGATCTGTTGGCTCAATCTGACAGTGAAGTTGTCCAGCCACGTTACGCCACCGTCGTCGCTGTCGGCGAAGTCCTCGTCGAACAGCGGTT
>Ga0222713_10002229_pt1 | contig 20876 bp, 18 predicted proteins | sample C33_649DmetaG_FD_165061 | JGI IMG/M metagenome (GOLD analysis project Ga0222713, IMG submission 165061) | Estuarine water microbial communities from San Francisco Bay, California, United States - C33_649D | ecosystem: Environmental > Aquatic > Marine > Unclassified | place: USA: California...
TACTTAGACCATTACATACATCGGGTTTATTGACTTTATCTGGGAACTCCAAATTGAACGCCTGTATAGATATCGCGGGAATATCTGGGGCTTCGTCAAGAAGTCTATCGTACTCTTCGCGACACTTCCGGACAAAATCAACAACCTCCGTGCGGTCCGCGACATCAAGGGACAACTCCATATCTATATTTCTATAGTACTTGGAGTACTGGACGCACATCGCAGAGTGTGCCTCTGAGAGACTCAAACTTTGACTAAACTTACCTATAGATGTGAGGATACCACCCAAAACATTGAGGAACGCAAAGAAGTACTGGACAATCATAATTTTAGCGCGAGTTTCGGATGAAACGCTATCATTCCCACTTGGATTGAGAACCGCGAAACCCCCAACACCTGTGATACTCGCGATGATTATACTCGGATATGACAGGTAATCATTCTGTTTTTTGAAATGAAGACGCGCGTGGTTATGAAGCCAGCGGTATCCCGCAGCCCGCTCTGCCCATGATTTGAGAAGCTTCTCCTGCTTCTCACACCACGAATGAGGCTCCATTATTTTACACTGGGATTTTATTTACTTGTGACACTAATATCATCTACATAATCGCCAAGAGTTGATTTATATTTAGCGTAGATCATATCTACAATATTACCATTTGGGGGTGAATCCAAATTAATATATACAGTAACACTACCATTTGGTGGTAGGTTGTTTTCACAGTCTTCTTCACTTTCCCACGTTTGAATCGTACCACTCATTATCCACTTTCTTGGTTTTTCGTTACTATGCATATCTTTGTATATTTGAATTGGTTGTGGACCAAGAGATGCATAATAGTTTCGATTTTTAAGAAGTACTTTTAAGCCCATTGTGATATATTATTTATTAATATTATTTTTTTAACTAAGTTTATTGACTTTAACATCGCGCATCATATAGAATCCAATTGCCATAGATAAAACTAAAGTGGTCGCCAAAATACCAAAACCAAGAGTTTGAGTTTTACTAGCCTTTTTTTGTCGTCGTTCTTCAATCATTTTACTATATTATTATATTTTAAATTTACGTACTGAACAAAATCAATAACATAGCTACACAACAAATACAAGACATCATACTTCCATGCACATTGGCACAATTTTTACCTGGTATAGCTTTACATAGAACAGACTGAGAACTAGAAACGAATGAAGAGCATATACAAGCGAGAAGTGCTATCTTAGCACCGTCCATTTTAAATATTAGGATATTTTTTTTGATATCTTAATATTTAAGTTTTTAGAAGTACGAGACGATATTTATATTTAAGCCATAATCAACAACTTAGTTGGAGAAGGCGAGACCACCCATACCGGATTGGATGCGGAGGACGTTGTAGTTGGTCGCGAACATGTGCATGGTGGTCGCATCGGTAGCCTTCATGGTCACCGCAACTTGGGCGTTGTCGATGCGGGAGAAGTTGCAAGTACCAGTTGGTTGGTGCTCTTCTGGCTTCAACGCGAAGGAATAAGAGTACACACCTGGGTATGGGCAACCAGTGTGGTGGTTGAATGGTTGCACTTGGTTGAAGTACTTACCCTTTTGGGCCTTGAAGCGATCTTGACCGTTGAGGACCAACTTGAACTCGGAAAGTGGACCCGCGGCTTCTTCGGTGAAAGCCACAGTGGAACCGTTGTCACCGAAGGCAACAAGTGGCACACCAGTCGCTTGGGAAACTGGCACGTAGCAGTTGGACGCAGAAACCGCCATCGCATTGGACTCGAGGATGATTTCATCATCATTGTTGCTGGAAGTGAAGTTCCAGAGAGAAGAACTAGCCGCAGCGTTGGAGAAGCACCACACAAGCTCCTTGACTGGGTGGTTGTAAGACAAACGGACTTGCTTGGGACCAGCGGAAGTCACGGTGTCGGAACCAGTGTGTTGCACTTGCTCGATGAGGTATTCGTGACCCTTTTGCGCGAAGCGACGGCGCTCTTCGGTGTCCAAGTACACATAGTTACCCCACACCTTGAAGGTATCGGTGTTACAGTAGGTCGAGAAGTCACTCGCCAAATCAACATCAATACGGACTTCGTGGTATTGGAGAGCAATCAATGGCAAGTACAAACCTGGGTTACGGTTGAAGAAGAAGATCAAAGGCAAGTACACGGTGTTACCGGTAGTCGCGGTGGTCATCTTAGCGTAGGTAGCCTTCTTGGCTTCATCCAAGTAAAGCTCCGAGTACAATCTCCACCACTTTTGGTAGTGCTTGTCGATGCGCTGACCACCAATGGACAATTCAACGTTGTTGATCGCACGCTCAGCGACCCAGTTGCAGTCAGTGCCATCCGCGGTGCGGGTGTTGCTCGCGGCGGACTTGAGTTCGACGTACATGTCACCGATCAAATCACCGTTACGCGCAACGGTGACAGACACACGCCCTGAGTTGGCAGGGTTACCGTTGACAGTTTGTTCGATGTTTTCCATCGCGAAGTTAGTGTGTCGCTTGTACACAGCTTGGAAGAAGGTAACCTTTGGGTTACCGGTCAAGTAGACGTCTTGGGCGCCATAGGCGACGAGTTGCATGAGACCACCGGCCATTCTGAGAGTTTTTGTACTATATACGGAGAAAATAATTTTGGTCAAAATCGCACCAGTGCGAAAATTTACTTACTAACTTTTCTCAGTCTATGTTAAATGTCATCTCACCCTGAAGAACCAATCGATGAAATTGAAGAAGGTGAAATTGTGAGCGACGAAGAAGGGGACGAAGTAATTTATAATACAGATGTCGAAGACGATGACGGCGATTTTTTTGAGGAAGAAGACGAAGGTATGGATCTTGCAGGTCTAATGTCGTCCCTTCTTGCGACCCCAGACGGCGATACCGTGTGTTCCGCCCTGGTGAATCTATGTTACCAAATTGAAACTCAAAACAAGATATTAATTAAAATGCTTACGAGAATGCAATCTCAAAAATAAGCTTAGAAACAAAAATTGTATGTAAGTAAATCACAGAAATGGACCAGACCCATTTCATCGATAAGGAACCCAATAAGTATGAAGCTCTTACCGAACTTCATAAACAAGATATCCAATCGATGAAAGAAGATGGCGTTCGTAACACGGTTGATAAATGGGAAATTGTTTGGAATCTCAAGTCGAACGATTTTACAGATTCACGGAATTTGGGCTACCGCCAGTATGTTCATCGCGATAATTTTGATGAATATGGAAATCTTAATCCGTCAAGTATTGATCTGCCAGCTATAAAAGGTAGTCGTGATAGATGTAGACAGTATTTAACAAATTTGAAGAATCATGCAAGAGACTTAAAAATGCAAAAAAAGGAACTGGATGAAAGCGGAGCTACAACCATAACTAAGATAAACAACATTTTGAAACAGGTAAGTGATGGTTACGATAATATCAGACGTCACTACATTACTTTTGAGAGAGTATATAATCCAACAGCACAGCCACAATTCAAAGCTCTCGGTGATCCATCTACAATGGATGAAGATGAGATAGAAAATTCAACGCCATTTCAGAAGTGTCTTCTATACTCACTCGATCAGACGTACAAATCTGGATATAGACGATACAAAGGTCAGTGCTGCGAAGAAATTAAGACTATTGAAGGTCATAGGACTAGAGCGTGGCAGCCAAAGTTCTCCATTGAACAGTTTGTTTATTCTCTAGCCCAAAAAGATGATGATTTTGTTACATGGAAAAACTTTACGAGTCGTGGTACTGTTTTCAGGGATGTAATTGACAACATGTCCAAGTGTATTGATGCCCAATTCCCAGAAATTACAAAAAGACGACATGTATGGAGCTTCAAGAATGGTGTTTTTGTCGGCAAAGAATGGATTCCAGATCGGGGTGTGTATGATTGTTGCTTCTACTCATATGACAGTAAAGAGTTTAGATGCCTAGATCCAACTATTATTGCTTGCAAGTACTTTGATCAACAATTTGATGACTTCTCACATTTAGAGCGTTGGCAAGATATCCCAACTCCGTGGTTTGACTCGATTCTCAAGTACCAGAAATTTGATGATGAAGTCTGTAATTGGGCTTATGTCATGGGTGGTCGTCTTTGTTATGATATCGGGGACTTGGATGGTTGGCAAGTAATACCATTCTTCAAAGGAATTGCTCGTTCCGGTAAATCTACCTTGATTACAAAAGTTTTCAAAAAGTTTTATGAAAATGAAGATGTTGGAACCCTTTCGAACAATATTGAGAAGAAGTTTGGACTCTCTGCAATTAAGGATTCATTCATGTTTATTGCACCAGAGGTAAAGGGTGATCTTGCTCTGGAACAAGCCGAATTTCAATCAATGGTATCAGGTGAAGATGTCTCCATTGCAGTTAAGAATAAGACAGCCGTATCAATTGAATGGAAGGTTCCGGGTGTGTTGGGTGGTAATGAAGTTCCAAATTGGAAAGACAATTCCGGATCAGTTCTTCGTCGTATTCTTCCATGGAACTTCGCTAAACAGGTTCGTGATGCAGATCCACAACTTGATGAAAAATTAGACAGAGAACTACCAATTATTTTACTCAAATGTGTAAAAGCGTATCTTGATTATTCACGTAAGTATAGAAATAAGGATATTTGGAATGTTGTACCAGAATACTTCAAGAAGATCCAGAAGCAAGTAGCGATGGTTGCAAGTACACTGCACAACTTTTTGGAAAGTACAAATATTGTCTACGGTAAAGACTTGTTTGTGCCGCAGAAACTCTTTGTACAGGTTTTCAATCAACACTGTCAAGCGAATAACTTGGGAAAACACAAGTTTAATCAGGACTTCTACGCAGGACCTTTCAGCTCGAGAGACATTGAAGTTAGAGATGAAGTAGTTGAGTATAAGGGACGTACGTATCCAAAACAACCTGTCATTTATGGTGTTGATGTGGTCGAAGAGAGTCTTGGATTCACCGATGACTATTAAAAAAAATACCACCCAATAGTAATATGAGTCAGCAGCTCAAAGAATTTGTGAAACGGTCAGGGGTTGAAATACAATCACCAAATAGCCCAAGTTCTGTTTCGACAACTGCGTCAAACAATGCTCTCACGAGAGAGATTGAGATGGAACTTGGAATTGCACCAAAACCTCAAACATTTCCACCAAGACTTGAACGAAATATAATAAGTAATGAAAATTATGGTGAGTTTGCCCAGTTTGTTCACGATTCAAATAGTAATACTAATGATAATGTAAATTATATCCTCGATATTCCAACTCCACCTAAAGCAAAAAACATTGATTTTGTTGTTAGTAAGCTCAATCCAGGTATGTTTAATGCAACTGTCAATAAAGATTTTAACGCTGAGACGCGTATAAACCTGAAAAAGATACTATTACAAACTCCACTACCCAAAGCACCTATTGGTGAGGGTCTTTATATAGACACTAAAGAAATCAATGGTATTTATGGGCGTTTTGTTACTGGGTTTACTCATACCAAAGAATATGGAAAGCAGGGGGATCTCAAAAAGGATTTCTTTACAGTTCAACTTAAAATTACCATTTCAAATGGTTCGGAGTCTAAAGGTGCAACTGTAAATATTTATAGAAATGGTAAGATTCGTTTTTCTGGTGGATTTATCGGAACCAATATATCAAATCAACCTGAACTTATTCGACGTTTCATAGTAGATACTTATTCAGATAAACAATCTTTCTTATATAATCCATTTGAATATAACAATCTCAGTGGTCAATTTCGAGTAAATGGTGTGATCACTAATATGGCTGATCTCGCATCAAAACAAAGAATATATGGATTTTCGTGGCTTACATACAATCCAGATGAATCCCCATTTATGTACGGAACTTATAACGATTATAAATTTATTATAGCTAAATCTGGTAATATTCAAATTTCAGGTGCTAAGAATCCTTCTGTATTAGTTGATGCATACGATACTGGTATAGAACTCGCTAGACTTTTATACGAAAATGGTGATATTACACTTACAACGTCTATACCATCTAAACTTACAAAGAAACAACCACGAAAAGTAAAAATAGTCAAGAAAAAAACTACCAAAAAAACGGCTCTCAACACAAATCAGCGTGCAGCATTAATGATTGACATTAAACAATGTATGCGCATCTCTAAACCTGAACTCGTGGATCTTGCGAAAAAAATGGGTATCGTCGGTATTACAAAATCATCAAAGAAAGAAGATATTTGTGATAAGATTAAGAAGACCACGAATACTAAAACCGCTACATTCCGTAATACTAATAAGAATAAGAATGTAACCCTATCTGGTACGGGTAACACATTCAAGGTTGGTCGTGCGACTTGTACAGGATATAGTAAAACAGAACTTTTGCGAGTTGCGGGTATTCTTAATATCAAACTTGATCCCAATGAAACAAAGGCAACTCTCTGTAAAAAAATTGAAAAGGTGCGTAACGCTATGACAGCTCCAAAACCAAAACCAAAGACGCCACCATCCAAACCAACCCGTAAAGAAGTGGCAAAACAAAAAGAAGTGGTAAAGGTACAGCAAGTCGTTAAGAAGAGAGGTCTCAATGAAAACTCAATTCGTAGAGATCTTGTTAAATTGTACGGTAGTCGGTGGATGAACCGTTACAAGAATGTGATGCCATCCCTCGATAATGATGTAAAAGCAATCAAAGTGAAGATTAATCAATTGAACAAGGGAAATAAATTGGGTCTCCCATTCAAGAAGAATGTGGATGCCATTAAGAGGGATATGGTTAGTAATTGGAAACTGGAGAGAAGACAAGAATTGGAAAAGAAGTTTATTGGAAGTCAACTCAATGTCACTAACGTTCCACGTAACTTGGTGACACAGTATAGAAATGCTGCGACAAACTATATTCTTACTAAAGGTCCAACTATGAAACAGTTGGCGAATCACAAGAAGACTTGGTTAAATGCCAGGAAAAACAAATCACCAGGTCTTATGGCTAAGGCAAGAGTAGAAAAGATGTAAACTTAAGGATTAAATGGGATGTATACACAGATATGGAATCAATTGAGCGACAATTGATTGAACGCCTCGAGGTTGGCAAGAAGCGATATGGTCACGGTATCATTGTCAACTCTGATACAAAGGAATGGGGAACACCCTCAGATTCCTGGATTGATATGTGCGTTGAGGAACTCCTGGACGCGGTATTCTATATTATCGCCGACTACATTAGGAAGGGTCGTGAAAGCGACAAGTCAATCTGTGAACTTGAATTGGAATACAAAATCAACGATGATTTTGTGAACGCACCCGATCCAGTTAAATATTTATTGGAAACACATGATGAGGACGATAATGCGCTCATCATGTACATCGTTAGAAATTATAGTAAAATTGAGAGTCCAAAGCATAAGATGCTTGTATGGAATCTTCTCAACATGTTACTCGTGTGTTCACAATTTTAAGAGGTTCACCAATTTGTTTGAGGTGAATCGTGTGGTACGCAAAATTGTAGTTTGGAAATAGTTCCTTAATTAAATTAGATATCACAGCACCCTCTACATAGTTTGATATTCCCGAACATACCGAATTTCGTTCAATTTGAAGAAAACGATCCTCCAATTGCACGAACTTTTTAAGTCTTTCCGCATCGACACCATCCCCACGCATTTGTTTGTATATATTTTTAGACATACCCGCACTGAGATGGAAATTCTTAGAACCAGCTATTTCTTCAGATTGGGTCGCTTTTTCGTATATGATAGCGAGAGCTATAAGGGCGAGGATTGCAAACCTTGTCATTTATTATTTGTAAATATTTTTACAAACGCGCTATAACACTCTGGAGTTGTTTATTGTATAGTGATTTTTTCTTAGTTCTAGAACCATAAGATGGTCTAGTATTTGGTATTCTCGCACGATTTTTCGCCTTCATCTTCTTTGTTTTTCCTGCTACACGACCCTGTGGCTGTTGAGGAACAGTTTTTGGTCGGCTTCGAGCTTTTTGATTTCTAGCGCTGGCATTAGAAATAACTCTAGCTGGATCATTACCTCTATTTAATCTATTCATAAACTCTTTTCGATTAGATCTTTCGAGACCGGACATACCTTGAAGCATCTTAGCCGTATTTGCTCTTAATTTGGTTTGTTTTTGTTTCTCATATTCACGTTGCTTTCTTTCTTTTTCTTCACGCTCTCGCACTTGCTGCCTCTCTCTTTCTTCTCGTTCTTTACGTTGAGCTTCAAGACGTGCAGCCGCACTGCGATTACGTTGCAACTTCTCAGCATTTCTCAATACCATCTCGCTATTTTCACCTTTGGTTACACGGTTCATGAAACTTTGTCTATTTTGTCTCTCCAATTTGTTAAATGATTTAAGCTTAGTAGCGGTTTCACGCGTAGCTGCATCTTTAGCGTTACGCTTAGTCTTCACAAATTTGTCCAACTCTTGAGTTCTCTGGGCTACATCATTCTTGTAAGCCATGAAGTTCTTGAGATAACGAGTTTGTTCTCGTGGTGGAAGACTCTTAACTTCGGCTTCAGTTCTAGCCTTGAGCTTCAACTTGGTATCCAAAAGTCTTTCAATCTTTTGGAGTGAAGCGTCGTCAGTCGCTTCACGAATTGCCGCAGACCACTTCACTTGCGCTTGTGAGAAGTTATTACTAGCTGGAACATTACGCTTAATTCTCGCAAGCAATGGGTCTCTCTTCTTTGCAATTATCTTACGGGCTTCATCAAAGATACCCTTATCCTTGGAAACGTCCCATCTCTTCATAAAACCTTGGAGATCGGAACCTGTAACACCAATCTTTTTGAGTTTCCATTCAATACCGCGTCTAGTTGATGCTTCATCTTCTTTTCTATTTTGATCAAGTTTCTTGGCGTTAGCAAGCACTTTATTAGCACCATTTTGTGGAAGTTTGTTCATGAACTTTATACGGTTGTCACGCTTGAGATACTTAAGACCTTGGAGGTTAGTTGCAACCTTCTTAGTTTGTGCATTTCTAACCTTGCGCTCTTCTTCAGCTTTCTTCTTAGCAGCTTCCTCAGCTTGTCTTCGCTCTTCTTCAGCCTTCTTCTTAGCAGCTTCCTCAGCTTGTCTTCGCTCTTCTTCAGCCTTAGCCTTAGCCTTACGCTCTTTATTCAGATTCATCGCATTAGAAAGAATTATCCTTGGGTTATTCTGTTGAAGTCTATTCATGAACTTCTTACGATTCTCTCGTGTAAGAGTTGAAAGAGATTGGAGAGACTCCGCAAGGTTCTTTGTTGTTTTATTTCTGTCCTTGCGCGCTTCTTCTGCCTTTTGTTTCGAAATCTCTTCTAATCTTTTACGTTCTTCTTCAGCCATTGCTTTTCGCCGTTTCACACCACCATTCTTATTTTGGGCTTGTTTAATCACCATGTCAAAAGTAGTTGGTCTCGCCTTCAAACTATTCATATACATTGTGCGATCTTCATCCGTAAGATTTGTAAGCTTTTGAAGTTCTGAAGAGAGTACTTGAAGATTTTGTTCAAGTTTCTTCTTAGCTTCTTCTTCTCTCTTCTTTTGATTGGCTTCTTGTTCTTCCGCAAATATTACTTCCCGACGACGGATAGCTTCAATATTCGCATTCACAAGCTTCTTGATTGCAACTATATCAGATCTCGGCGCCTTTACCATTGCAATGTAATTCTTCTTTCTGTTTTGTTGCATCTTTGTATTGCGAATGTAGTTGTAAAACAAGGTTTTTTCGGATTTTTGTTTTTTGTCTTCATCTTTGGATTGAGCCATCAAAGCTGCAAGAGTTGCTTTTTCGCCAGCGAGTTCTCCCTTGTAGTATTCAACTCTGTTAGCTGTGAGATCTTTGAGACCCTTCAAGTGACTTTCGAGTCGTGCTTCATCTTTGAGTTTGGCTTCAGCAATCTTACGAGCTTCTTCTTCTTCCTTAAGACGCTGTGCTTCGGCTCTCTTATTCTTAACAGCCTTATTCAATACACGACCTTCATTTTTGAGTTGATTTATATTGGTTGAGTTATTCACAACCTTGGCAATCAATTTTTGTTTGTTTTGTGGAGTTACATTATTCAATGTATTCAAGAATACACGAAGTTCCGTCTTTTTACCCGCAATTTTTTGTTCCTTGTTTTCAATTGTAGCATTGAGCATTCTTACTTCCTTCTTTATTGTGTTAAGGTTGGTATTAAGATTGACACGGTTGAGGAAAGAATTCTTATTTGCGTTTGAAATTCTCGTGTTATTCATGAATGCTCGAAGATCATCTTTCTTTTTATCGATAGCCCTGGCGTTAAGTTCAGCCTTTGTTTTATTGGCATTGGCTTTGAGGCTATTCAATGTACCCTTTCCACTATCAAATTTATTCATGAAAGGGGTGGCATTTATACCCAAACTATTAATATATCTGTACAATTCGCGTCTTTGTTCAGCCTTATTTTTGGTAGCTGCATTTATTTGTGAAGCCTTGTTCTTGAGAGTATTCAAGTTTGCGGTTTCACTATCATATTCTTTGAGAATTGCCTTTTTACCTACATTATTAAGATTTTGAAGAGTATTCATAAACTCTTTCAACGCGACTCGGTTTTGAGCTCTCTTTTGTGTAATGAGTTTCTGTAAAAGAGTGGCAGCCTCTTTACGAGCTCCATTCAATGGTATGTTTGTGCTATTAAATTTGTTCAAAACACTCTTTCCATTTTCTTCGGAGAGACCAATCTCTTTGAAGTAGGCAAGCAGTTCATTTCTGTTTGCAAGTCGCTTTTCATCCTTTCTTTGAGCCAACAACTCTTCAGCATTGGCTTTGAGTGAAAGTAGAGTACTTTGACCCGCATTAAACTTATTCAATATAGAATTTATATTTGTTTGACTGAGTTTGAGACTATTTTTCATATACTTCTCAAGTTCAGATCTATTAGCGGCAATCTTTTTCTCTTCATATTCCCTTTTCAAAGAATTAGCTTTACCTTTCATTGTAGCCAAATTCGTATTTGTCTGATCAAACTGTGACATAATAAGTTTTCTCTCTTGAACGGGTAAGTTGATATTGTTAATGTATTGATAAAGATCCACTCTTTCCGAAGCTCTCTTAGCATTCACAATCTTTTTCTTTAGATCCGCAACTTCGTTCAACATTGACTCCAATGTAACATTTTGTGTATTGAACTTGTCAATGACGTATTTGCGGTTTTCTTCGGGCAAATTCTTAGCAGCATTCGCAAGTTTCGTAGCTTCTGCAGTTTTCTTTGCAATCACTCGCTGCTGTTGAAGATTGTTTGCTTTGTTACGAATATTTTGAGTGGAAGCACCCGGTGTATTAATCAATGCCTTTCGATTTTCATTAGTAAGCATATTCAAACTTTGAAGGTATTCCGAAAGTTCTTTGCGGATCTTTGCCAACTCCGCAGCGTTGGCAGCTTTCTTGAGCTGCTGCGCCTTGTTCTTGAGAGAGTTAAAGTCACTTGGCTTGTTATTGAAATTATTCATTATGAGATTTCTATCCTTCTCTTCGAGACCAAGTTCTGAAATGTAGAAGAACAATTCATCACGCTTGGTCTTTCTTCTTGTATTCACAAGATTTGTCGCCTCCTTCTTGAGATTGTTCAATGTTGATGTACCATTACTGTACTTTTCCAACAATCCATTCTTATCAGATTTGTTAAGATTGAGTTTAGACAAGAAATTCACAAATTCTTGTTTATTTTTCAAAGCCTTTTGTTGGTTCATTTGTTTTTTCAGGGATTGAACTTCATTCTTGAGTGTGGTTAGGTTTGCAACTTGATCATCAAATTTGTCAAGAATTACCTTCTTTGAGTTATTACTAAACCCGTAATTTGTCATTAATTTATTAAGTTCTTCACGTTGTCCTTTTCTTCTATTAGAAGCTCTCTTGACAGCCAAATTGGTAGCCTTCTTTTTGAGTGCATTCCAATTGACAAATGAACTATTTATGTTTGATGTTATATTGACACGATCTTGATTGGTGAGATTTTCCAATGTTTCAAGATAGTTTCTAAATTCCCCATTACTTTCAACCCATCTCTCATGATCCCTAGAATTTGCAATTTCTTTAGCCCGGGCTTTAAGAACACCAACATTTGTTGTTGTATCGTTAAAGTTTTTCATAATTGAATTTATGTTGGTCTTTTCTAGTTTAAGACTATTCAAGTATGCAAGAAGTTCATTTCTAACTTCCTTCTTCTGTTGATCTATCTTCTTTTCAGCAAATTCCGAAGCTTGTTTTTTGATGCTATTCAAGTCATCCGCGTTTCTGTTAAACGCATTAAGGAATGATCTTTGTTCTCCATTGTTCAATTTCAATTGGGAGAGGTGAGCTATGAGATCTTGTCGTTGGTATCCCTTGACCATCTTCTTTTTCTCACCCGAGAACTTGATAGCATTTTGTTTGATCATACGAACATCAACACCCTTGTTCAAGTTATTGAAGAATTGGTTTCTGTCGGTGTTGGTAATGTTCAATTTGTTAAGAATGACCGAAAGTGCAGCTTTATTCTTATTTCTCTTTTCGGCAATCTTCTTTTGGAGAAGGTCGTTCGCAAATCTCTTTGCGTTGTTGAGAGGGAGTTTTTGATTGAGTACATTTCTCTTGTTATTAGCGTTAAGACCAATGTTAGTCATGTACTTGTTCAATTCCTTGTTCTCGGCTTCCTTCAAGTTGCTAGCCTTTTTCTCAGCAATTCTATTGGCTTCAGCCTTAAGAGAATTGAGATCTTCTCGGTTCAACTTATTGGTAAGTGTAGTTATGGTCGCATTGTTGAGCCCAAGCTTTCTACCATAAGCGTTTAAGTTGGCAGCATTTTCCATGCGTTTAGCCACAAACCGTTGTTCCAATAACGCGTTCGCTTCTTGCTTCAATGCAATCAAAGAAATTTTACTGTTCGCATTGAATTTACTGAGAATTGCACCGCGGTTTGTGTTGGACATCTTTTTAGATATCATATACTCTTCGAGTTCATCACGATCTTTAGCTCGCTGTGTTTCAACGGCTTTTTCGATCATGGTAATAAAATCTCCACGTAACGCATTAAGATTCAAATTGGTATCATCCAACTTTCGGATAAATGCGTTTTTATTAGCTTGTGAAAGAGAACTGTTTTGAACATTCTTTGCAAGCTTTTGCTTCTTGTTAGCTAAACGAGCGTTCTTTGTGTTTTGTATCAGTTGTGTGATTTCTGTGCGAAGAGTGGTAAGGTTTGCTTCACCATCTTCAAATCTTTTCATAATGCCAACTTTCACAGCATTTTCAAGATTGGTTGCGTTTTCAAGGTTCTTCTTGAGTACATCTCTATTGGCAAGTCTTTTCTCACCAACTCTCTTGTTTCTTAGTTCGGTCGCCTTTCTCTTGAGAGCATTCATTGTGAGTGTGTTACCATTGAACAAACCAATCATATTTGTTTTATCTTGACCGGTGAGACCCAATTGGTTCAAGAAGGTTGAAAAGTTTTCCGTTTGCATAGCTTTAGCTTGTGCAGCTCGTTCTTTGGACAAATTTCTTGCCTTATTTTGGTTAAAATTACCACTGTTCAAAAGTTGTTCTCTATCTTCAGGTGTAAGATTTTGAAGTGTGTTCAAGAACGCGCTATATTCCTTGCGCTTTGTGTTAAGACCTTCTTGGTTTCTTCGTTGTTGCAATTCTTTGGCTTCTTCAATCAACTTATCAACATTGCGATTGCCACTGTTGAATTTTTTAACAATACTGTTTTGGTTAATTTGACCGAGACCAATTTGTTCCAAACGATTCATTAACCTCTTTTTGTCGTTGGTAATATCTTCCTGTTTTCGTTTTTTCTCAATATTGAGTGCTTCTCTCTTCAATGTATTTATGTTAGCATTCGTGACACGAGATTTTTGTAAAATCATATTCTTGTTTGATTGTGGAATTTCTAATGGTTGCAAAAACGTAAGAAGATTTTGTTGAATAATGTTCTTCTTTTCATCTTTTCTCTTAGCCACAAGTTCTGAAGCTAATCTCTTCATTGAATTCACATTAGCGGTTTCCGTAACTTGCTGTATTAAAGCCATTTTATCATCATTACTCAACGCATATTCACTAAGAAGCTCCTTAAATTGCGCTTGCTTTTGTTGAAGTTTAACAGATCTTCTCACTTCTTGAAGTTTTCTAGCTTCCGAAATGAGTGTGTCAATGTTCGCACCTTCTTGTTTAGATTTGTTGAGGAAGGTTTGTCTGTTCGCCGCATCCAATGTAGTGGTTTCAAGAAACATAGCCATTTTTTCTTCATTTGTTCGAACAACATTGCGTTTTTCGTCACTCTTGAGTTGAGCTTCAACCTTGAGTGAATTGAAATCATTTGTAGTCATTCGTTGAATAAAAGCAGCTCTGTTTGTATTTGAAAGTTCAAGTTGTTCTAAGAAACCAACAAGATCATCTTCTTCTTTTTTAGCTTGTTCAGCTCTTTGTACAACATCCTTTTTTTTAGAAATTCCATTGGAAATTTCGTCAATAAATTTTTTCTCACGCTTGAGAGAAAGTTGCTTTATTCTGACAACTGCCAAATCAACTGAAAGATCTTCATTTTTTGGAGCGACTGGAGTTGGCTGAATAATATTGGTTGCAAGTGGTATTTGTGGTCCTTGAACCACACCTGCATTTAAGTAGTAACCCAACCCATTTTCACCTTTTCGAAAAACGTAACCCGGTTTTGAACCACCAAACTTATTGGCAGCGATAAAGTTCTTCTCCTCTTTTTTACCGCCACCAAACAAACCTGCAAAGAAACCCTTTTTCTTTGGTTGAATATTCACATTTGATCGAGCTGGTTTAACTGCACTTCTCACACCACCCAAAAATTTTGGTTTCTCACCTTTCGCGAAAAGACCACCCATTGGAAAGGTTACCTTCGAAGGTTTATTTTTAGGGCGATTAATGGATGTATTAGCCCGATTCAAATTAGTATTTACTCTGTTCAAATTGGTATTCACTGCTGTGTTATTTACTCTGTTCAAATTGGTATTCACTGCTGTGTTATTTACTCTGTTCAAATTGGTATTCACTGCTGTGTTATTTACCTTATTGAAGTTATTCATAGCTGAGTTAATATTAGTGTTGTAACCATTCACTGCTGTGTTATTTACCTTATTGAAGTTATTCACTGCTGTGTTATTTACCTTATTGAAGTTATTCACCACTGTGTTAATATTAGTGTTGTAACCATTCACCACTGTGTTTTTGGTTACAGAAACCTGTGTTCGTCTCGCAATCTTAACAGGTTCGTGAATTTTCATATATCTAAGACGCTTTCCAATTGCGTCAACAATCTGCGTTTTAGTCATCTGCTCAACATTTTTAAGATTAACTTTACGAGCGATTCGTTTAAGATCTACCCGCTTTGTTGCTGCATCAAACAAAAGTTCATAATCGGTTGGCTTCAAAGGAGACTTTTTATCAACTAAATAAGTTCTGCTTGAATTCATAACTAATGGTGGAAGTGGCAATTTACCTTCCTGGATTTGATCGTACGCTTCGCATATTTCTTTTTTTGTAAGTTTAATATCTACCCCAGTGTTGAGTCTAATCAACTGTCGGAGATTGTCTATATTCGCGTCTGGATCGCACGCGTCTATCATTTTATATTAAACTGACAAAAAAGTGTGAGGAATTATTTGATTGTTGAGTAACCTATATTATATAACCTAATCTTATCTTCGTAAGACATATTGAAATCGAAAATATTTGTATCACCTACATTTATTTCGATTATTTTTATATATTCACTATATTCAATTCTATTAGAAAGCGAAGATCTGATAAGAGCTTCGACGTATTGTCGGGGATTATTTATTTCTTCTTGGTACACTCTATCCATTTTTAACTTAACACAAGTAATTTCATGAGGTTTCTTATCTAAAAATGGGATCATTGGACATTGTTCTTGTGTTCCACCATCTATATAAGTCTTACCATCATATTTACCACATGCAAATATAAGAGGTATTGACATACTCATACAAACTGCGTCTATCACTTTCATTTTGGGATGAGTATCACGAGAAAAATATTCAGTAGTTGAAGAATTTAAACAATATGCAGACACATAAATCTTCATATCCAACTCCTCAAACGTGGGGTCACACCCACATATTTCAACTAATTTTTCACGAATAGGTTCCAAATCAACAAAACCAAATTTGTTAAAGAATGAGCCTATTCGCAATTTAACAAATTTGGGGACATCTAAAGATAAAGAAACACTCAAAATCTCATCAATGGACATCCCCAAGGCTAGAAATAAAGCTAGAATAGACCCCGCCGATGATCCAGATATTTCTTTCACATCGACAAGTTTGGATTCAAGTGCCTTTAGAGTACCAACCTGCGAATATATACCCATCGATGCCGGACCCAAGACGAGATACTTCATCCTCTTATTTAATAGAACTGAGGAAATTGGCGTCGCAAAAGCGCGAAAATGGTCGCAAAAACGATCGCATGAGTCAAAGCCGCTGGAAGGCTGGTTTGACCAGATCGGAGAAGACCGCCAGAACCTGGTGGGATAGTCAACAAGAGACCTGGACTGAGTGCCAAGAAGAGAGCTGTTGTTACGATTAAGTCGGTCTTCGTCAAAACAAGACCCATCGCCTTCGCAATGAGACTGTAAACGAGAAAGAATACAAGGGCGTGGAAGAAAATAGCCATTTGATTGGTCTTCCCGTTTCTGACCTTGAGACTGCGACCGTCGGTGGTCAAAAGAACGCCTGGACTGAGCGCCAAAAAAAGTGCGGCTGGAATAGCGACTTTTTGGGATGTGATATCGGGGAGCATGGTTTAATATACCGTTATATTATTTTGTATACTATGTTGAGCTACAAATCTGACCCAATGGTCAAATGTTGCACCAGACATAATTTCATTGTACATTCCCAAATCATCTACACACTCCTGGACACGACTCCAAATGTATGACAAGTGGAACTCATATGGTATCCATACATAATCACAATCATCATCGTGTTCGGTGTAACAAAACTCCGCAAAATCCGAGAAGTCACACTCTGTGAGGAGTGTGTGTTCCAAGTACGCATCCTTGAGGAGTTGTTGAATTATATCCCACAACGCCCACAGTTCATCTGAGTACTTGATTTGCCAATCCTCAATACTGAGATGAAGTTCATCATTCATATCTTCTTCATCACTGGGGATAACGTCATATCCCTCTGTAGCTTCGTATACATACTGACTCCAAACCATGGTGTCTACTTATCTTCCTTTTCGGGCTTCTCTTTTATCCCAGTTAACGAGAGTGAGGTTGATTCTTTTACTTTAAGGTTGTCCTGGATGGCATTAAGAGCACCCTCTAATTTGGCTTCATCCCCGCCAAAAAATTTAAGGAGACCCTCGCGGATAGCATCCTTATTCATACTACCCTTGCGGACAGACTTACGTAAGCTGATCTTTCCTTTCCTAAGGTTAATGGTATCAATACCCTGGTCAATCATATGCTTCTTCACAGCCTCCTTGAGGCGCTTTTCTTCTTGATTGAGAATCTTGATATCAGATTTTGCTTCAGATAGTTGTTTAGAGAGTTCCACTAACTTGGAAACACTCGCGGAAAGTTCATTAGGTACTGACATTATTTACATAAAGCTAAGATCTAATCTTTAAGCGAAATTAGCACAAATCGCGTTGCATTTCATCACGGGGGATGGTACTGTTATTCCAGACATAACCGTCCTTGGGGTTTGGTGGATCCGCCCGAATTTGTTGGTTCGCGTTACGGAGAGCGCCGCCAATGGTTTCTGGGAAACCAATTTGTTGACGTGGTTCGAGGAAGTTTTGTCCCTTAAGGATGTCTTCTGGGGCAAACTCACCAAAATCTTCCTGAGAAGCAACTTCCCGTGGGAGAAGGGAGGATGCCAAACCAACACCCTTTTCCATTCCACAACCATTCTTCACGGGAGCCGCAGCTGGACCAGCGGCTGGTGAGAGATCAAACGCCGCGTATTCGCGTTCTGAAACAGAGTATTGTGACTTTTTAGTCATAGTGAAGAGCAAAGCAACCAACACAACGAGAGCAGCCAACATCATGAGGTTTTGGGCACGTCCTTTCTTCATCATCTTTTATATATGTTAACAATTTTTTTATTCTTCAGAATCGTCTTCTGCAAAAGCATATCCGTCTGGGTATGTATCTAAGATTGGGTCTGGGTGAACTCTAAGTTGGACAATATTCCACAAAGAACCAAAAGATTTCTTGGCAAACCAGATACCAGCAAATTCGAGAATAACATCACAAGACTTACCAACTTGGACATCTTCATAATCGACTTCTTCCTGTTCAAAATTAAAAACTTTAGTGATTCCAATACGTTCTCCTGTAAGTTGACCATCTGCAATACTCGAAGTGTATGCACTCTTAATTACATTTTCAGAAAGTTGCTTATTAAACCAAGCTTCGCTATTTTCCTGAGCGGCTACGAGGTTCTGTTCATCGATCGATTGAATCTTAGCAAGGTTGGCTTCAGTGACGAGATCGAGAACAACATCACCGCCTGAAAATTCGGAAATCTTAACTTTATTCAATTGGACAAGACACTTTCTCTTAGAATCATTGAGAGCCTTTACAAAATAGAGACCATCATCACCTTTAGTTGGGGCGTTGTACAACATTATATACAAGTTGTGACTCAATTCTTTAAACCAACAAACGGTATTTGTGACGATCTCTTTATGATCGATCTTGGAACCCATTTATCGCGAACTGGGTTATAGCCGTAAAGCAGCTTCGTTGTGTTTATATTAGATGAAATACTCTTTCCTGTAGTTGGTCTGTAGTTATATTGGTTTCTAATGTAAGTTGGTGAAGTATTTTTTACCCACTCTTGTTTATTGAGATCAAAACGTTGATTTCCATGGGTTCTGACATATCCGGGAACACTTATGGTTGGTACTGAAGTCTTCACACCGTATACTAATTGTTTTGAAACGCGGTCTTCGTTTGGTTTGGTTGTATATTCCAAATATTTCATTGGATCTACGCGCGCAGCTTGGGACATATTTACGGAACCACTTCTCAATGTTCTAAACTGTGGCGTATTCGTTCTATCGTGAGTATGTTCATAAATAGTATTTATATCATCAGTTGGGCGAACATTTGCATTTTTTACAATCATCTTGGCAAGTTTGTACATACGCTGTCTATCTTTTTCCTTCTTTTCCGGTCGAAGACCTAATTTCTGCATAAGATACACGTCATCGAGTAGAAACCTCTTTCCCGCGACATACAATCTCTTATCATGAACAATTGATCCCGTGTCTTTGTTCTTGTATGTAACACCCAATTTCTTCGCGTCAATGACTTCGTATCCAAATTCTTTGGGTCTCATAAATGGAATATCGAGAATGCCACCAAGAACTTCTTGTGTAATACGACCTTTTCCAATTGAAAAGTATCGTATATTAAGATCAAGAGCAAACAATTCAACGTCAATGAAAACGTCTCTCTTTGAAGGTTCGGCACCCCGTGTTTGTGTTTTCTTTTTTTTAATAAGAATGTATCGCCTTGTTACATATGGACCAGATTCAGCGAAATTCAAACCGATGAAGCGTGCAATTTTTGTGTTTTTAGAAATACGAGATTTTACTTTTTCTCCTATACGCTTAGAAATCTCACCAAGCTTGTTCCATAATAATAATTTGGTAGCCTGAAGTTTACCGAAATATTTATCATCGTAAGTAAATCTTGGAACGAACTTTGTATCAATATCACTTGTGATGAGACGATCTTTTCTATCAAGATACATATTGAATGCTTCACCCCCAGATACAATAAGATCGCCCATTGGCTTGAGAAATTCTGAAATTTCGGCAGCGGTTTTAAGAATCACGTCTCTCACACTATCTGTTACAATCGCATAGACGATTGTTTCAAATGTCTTATCTTTGTGAAGTCTGTGAACTCGTTTTCTAAAAGCAACTAAGTTATTAGTCTGATAATATCGTTCTAAAACCGTATCATTAAAGAACAAATTTTTCTTCAAAAACCGATTGATGACAGCTTCTGAATAAATCTCAGTATCCATTATTATATTGCTACATAATAAATGGTCTGTAGTATCATTGATGAATGTAGATGCTACGCGTATTCAAATGTAAGTGACCCAAAGAAAGAGCAGTTTTGTGGGGTAAGAAGAGGTCCAAATGTTATCCCATGTCCAGAAGAAACTTGTTGTGATGGCGGATGTCCTGGAAAATACCCAAAAGAACCATTTAGAATTATAGAAAGACTTCCAAGGGGTGTTGAATTTTCAAGTTATAACTGGAAAGACTATACACTACTAGTTTTGGTTACGATTACTATATTGTTTCTTATTTTCATGACTTAAAGATTATGACACAAGAGAAGGTATAAGATAGACATGTCTCTTGAAACCATCCAATCTGAAATTGCTGCTCTCCGCGCCGATGTTAAGGCTCTCACCAAGCTTATCCGCAAGGTTAAGAGCACCCAAGAGGACCCAGATGGCGAAAAGGCTAAGGCGCGTGCTGCTAACAATGGTTTCAACCGTAAGCAAGAAGTGACACCTAAGTTGCGTGAGTTCTTGGGACTTGGTGAAGGAGAATTGATCTCTCGCTCCGAAGTTACTAAGTTTGTCAATAAGTACATCACCGATAACGGTCTTAAGCATCCAGACAACGGTCGCCAACTTATCTTGGACGAAAAGCTCAAGGATTTGTTGCAACCACCAGCTGACGTTGTTGTGACCTACTTGAACCTCCAAAAGTACCTCTCTCCACACTACGTGAAGAAGGCTTAAAAAAATAACACCTCTTAACAATATGAACTTCAATCAACAAGATATTGAAAAGCTTGTTGGTACAAAGATTAAGAATCTTTCTTTGTACCACAGAGCATTCACTCACAAATCCGCCCTCAAAGAATATGAACAATTCAATGAAT
>Ga0222713_10002231_pt1 | contig 20865 bp, 23 predicted proteins | sample C33_649DmetaG_FD_165061 | JGI IMG/M metagenome (GOLD analysis project Ga0222713, IMG submission 165061) | Estuarine water microbial communities from San Francisco Bay, California, United States - C33_649D | ecosystem: Environmental > Aquatic > Marine > Unclassified | place: USA: California...
TTATATTATGTTTGGGCATTAACATCAAACAATTTAATTTCTTGGTTTCTTTATATCTTATGTTTATGTGTCACTGTTTATTATGGATACAAGAGTCACTATGATTTCCGCCCCCATTATAAGAAGGCATATGAGTTTTATTCTCTATTAATATTCACGTTAATTTGTATTTGTAGAATTATTGATTTCTTTTCTTCTTCCAGTACCATTTAGAAATAAGATAAATCATAAGAAGATTGTTTGCGAATGAGAGTGCATTTGATTTGATTAGTTCTGAATTATTATTTATATAATCACTTTTAGCTTTATTTTCTATGTATTGGAAAAATTGTTCCATCAATATTATTTCTTGATATGATTTAATATTTTTCTTTTTCGCTTTGTATATATTTAAAAATTGTTCAGGTATTTGTTTTTTAAAATCTACATTGTCTACATTACTAAGTGCAATTTGTGCTTTAGCTATTGTGTAAGAATCTTTAATAAAAGAATATGAAAAAGATAAAAGGAAGATATTTATAGCAATTATAATTACCTTCCCTTTTACGAATATTTTGAACTCTTTGAAGTTATCTGAATGATTTATGTTTACTGGTGTTAATAAATCATTATTTTTGATTTTTTGCCATAGGGATATTTTCCATTCTTTTGGCGCAAGTGATTCATTTTTATATCTAACATGTCCTATTGATTTGTATCCTTTTAATTTTAGTTGAATATAATCAATAACATGCCACATATTATCCTTTTTGTATATCCCAGAACTCTTTACCTAGTGTATCCCATGGTAATCTTCTTTCATCTGGTTCTTCTCTATTATAATGTTGGCTTGTTAGATATATAATTGATTGTTTTTCATTTGTGTGATTTGTATATCCATGTGCCACACCTTTTGGAATATATAGGATTTGAGCTTTACCTGCCCCCATTACAAACCGCATAGTTCCTGTTTTATTTTCTCTACAATCAAACAATCCAATTAACAAAGCTTCAGATGGCGGAACAAACCATAAATCATCTTGTGTGTAATGAAGATGAAATGCTTTAATAACACCTGGAAGAACATTAGACCATGACAATTGTTTAGCTTGGAATTGTTCTAGATTTATTACTGTATTATTTTCATGAAGGCGCACTATTTCAGAGAATGCGCCACAGTCATCATTATATAGGGGAAGATCTATTAATTTTACATCTTCTATAATATCTTTTGACTTATATGATTGTGTTGTAATTAAACTTTTGAATTTGCTATTTATTTCTATCATAACTTTTGAAATATACCAATTGAATCTTTCCAATGCTCGTCTTTTGTATCAATATATCCCTTCACTAATTTGATATTGTAATTGTTTCTTTGGCCCCACTTCTCTAGAGCCGTCCATGAGTCTTTATAGAATCTGTAGCAATCATTAGGATATGGATGATAATGTCCTTCAGATGGTGCTTGTATATAAAAATATTCACTAGGTTTAATTAGTCTACACATTTCTAAGAATGTTAGCCAGAACATACCATCATGTTCAAAGCAAGAACTGGAAACAATTGTATCTGCATAATTATCAGGAAGATCTAGTTTGTAATCATCGAATATTAAATCAACATTTGGTCCTTCACAAATATCAACACCTATATAATTATGTTTAGCAAATATTGGTCTTGCTGTTCCATTTACATTGTACGAGCCAAAGTCTAGTACGATAGATTCTGTAGTTAAATGCTTGCAATATCTTGTGTAGAAATATTGAAGATTTTGATAAGCTGATGTATGCATATTTTATTCACCTTTTGTAGTAGATATACAATAATTTCATTTCTTAATGTTTACTTAATATTACATAGCTATTTAGTTGGAATAATACATGTAACTTCTGAAAGGAAATGATTAAAATGAAAAAAGCATTTACTCTTATTGAGCTTCTCGTTGTCATTGCTATTATTGCAATTTTGGCCGCTATTTTGTTCCCTGTTTTTGCGCAGGCTAGAGATAAGGCACGTTCTGCTAGCTGTTTGTCAAATGAAAAGCAAATTGGATTGGGTTTGATGATGTACACCCAAGATTATGATGAAACATATCCAACTGCTTATCAATACAAGAATAACACCGCAACTACTAATGGTGGTTCCGCTGGTGGTTATATTCACTATTCCGCTATGATTCAGCCATATATCAAGAGCGACAAAGTTTGGGTTTGTCCTTCAGATAAATTGGGTGGAGTTGGACCAGACAACCCTCCTTGCTCTCCTTGGACTGATGTAAATACTCTTGGATGTGAGGCGCAAGTTCCACGTTTATCTTACATTCCTAATTCTGCTGTACTTCCAAGAAAACGTGGTCCACAAGACGCTCCTAGTGTAGTATCAGTTGCAGCAGTTGATGCACCAGCAGATGTTATTGCTATTGCTGAAGCTACGAATCATACGAGCTGTATCTTCTTAGGATCTACTGGACAATTAAATACAGAAAGAAGAAACAAATCACATAGACCAACAAATGCTATTATGAGAACTGCATCTGGTGGTCAATGGGCAGGACAAAGTGTTGCTGACGCTACTGGTCCAATTTATGCAATAACTAAGAGTGTTGCTGAAGGTGCTGAAGGCTGGGGTGGACCATCTGATTCAGGATTACAAAATGGTACTGGAGGATGTAGATCAAATGCATCTGACACTGGTGTACACATTCGATTTATGGAACCAGGTCGTCATACAGGTGGTTCAAATTATGTCTTTGCTGATGGTCATGCAAAGTTCTTTAAGTTTGATACAACTATAAATCCAAATAATTATTTATGGGGCAAGACTTATTATCCAACAGGCCAAACAATTCTAGATCAAGCAGGTTTTCCAGTAAGATAATTTAAATCTTATTAACCCAAGAAAAAGGAGGAACTATTGTTTCTCCTTTTTTTATTTGGGACAGTGAACAAAACAATTATTTTTTCGTATAAGTGATATTAATCCTTTGTGATTAAAAAAAAAGGATAAAAGATGAAGATTTTATTAACTCTTTTAGCACTCACAATTTCTATGGGTGCTTTTGCTCAAGGTCGTGGTGGTGCAGGTCAAGGTGGGGGTCGTGTTCAGGCTCTTTCAATTCCTATCAATGTTTTGCGCAAGAATCTTCCATTAGATGCTGCAAAGTTGGATTTACTTGAAGCTGATTTGAAGGTTTTACAAGGTGTTAGTTTGCCTTTAGAAGCAGTGGGAGAATTAAAACTTACTGTAGATCAAAAGAAGAAGCTTGAAGAATTAGCAAAAGAAATGCAATCAAGTATGAGAGATTCTAATGATCGTGTTGCTGTTCGAGAAAGTTTTGTACCAAAGGTCAAGGCAGTTTTGACAGCTGAACAAATTAAGGTTGTTGAAAAGTACCCTGCTCCTCGTTTTGGTGGGGGTCAAGGTGGTGGACGTGGCCAAGGTCGTCCTGGTGGTCCTCCGAAGAATTAAGCTGACGAGAAAAAAAATAAGGCCCCCAAAAACGGGGCCTTATTTTTTTATGAAGTCAAAGCTTAATTATTTCCCTCTGGCTCCGCTTCTGTTTATCATTGGTTTAAATCCCGCAGATGAAGCTTTAACATTATTATTTTCATTCATATTAGTGTTATCTTTATTATCATTGTTATTATTTTGAAATTGATTGAGTAAAGCTTCTTGTTCAGGTGTTAACACTTTTTTTCTTTTAGGCATTATTTATCTCCATATTTTATCAATTAATTTTATATGATCTTTTGTCAAACCAACATAACTTTCTGTCTGAATCCAATTAGCATATTGAGTGTTGTTCTTATCTAATTGAGTATCATCTAAAATAATATAGTTCAAAACATTATTATTATCAATATATTCTTTTATTTGTTTCCATCTTTCTAGGTGTTCTTTTCCGTCTTTTGATGTAAAGTCTTCAATATCACCTATAAATCCATTTTCTTCGAATATTTTCTGCATTTCTTTGATGCTGTAGCGATTTCTCCAATATGATGAAATTATAATTGTAGGATTGTAATTTTCAATCACTTCATTAATTAAATCAATTTGTTTATCACCTAATACAAATGAAATATTATTAATGTTTTCTAAAAATGATCTACCTTGCAATTTATAATCATTGAAAGAATTAAGTACACCATCAATATCAAGAAATAGATATTTTGGTTTAGAATTGTTCATTATAGTAATTTTATATCTCATCTGCTCATAAACTAAAAATCCCCATTTTTACATGGGGATTTGTTTTTAATATCCTGAAGTTTCCAGAGGATTCATTGCATTTTGAATTTGCCCTGGTGTCAATGGAGGAGTTTGTGGTTCTGGAGTTTGATCTCCATACAATTCAGCAGCTATACCGGCAGAATCAGTGGCGCCACCAAATCCTGGTTGACCTGCCAATTCTTGAGCTGTAGGAGCTACTACAGGAGGAATAGAATCCAATTGAGTAGGAGCTACAGCAGGTGCAGCAACAGGTTGTGCATTAACTTGAGGAGTGATTACAGGTGTTACAGCAGGTTGACTGTAACCTGCAACATAGCTTTGATTATTATATGCAGGTGCTCCTTCACCTATCATCATCCCTTCATATGATCTATACTTTGCAGCCGGATTAATTTCTGTTACACTTCTACCAGTATATTGTGATGTAGGTGCATAGCCAGCCGATTCTCTATTAGATGCAGGATCCATCACTGAATTAGCATATCCTAATCCAGTTGGTCGTGTAGGTTCGTACCCACCCGTATTAGGTCCACCTACTTGAGGTCCATTATATCCACCACCAAATCCACCCATAGGATCAAGTTGTGGCATACCCATTGGGCCCATTGGACCACTAGGAATGGCTGAACCTGTTGTGTCAGGTCCTTGTCCAGCAAACGTGTTATAGATTGAAGGGGCTAAAGCAAGAGCACCTAAACCACCACCAATAAGTTTAGCTTTAGGGTTAACTCTTTGAACTGTTCTTGGTCTAACCTTTAAAGGATTTCCTCTAACTAAATCACCTAAGTCACCAAAATCAGCATCGGTTCTTCTGCCCACAATTCCAGTTTTTCTAGCAAACTCTCCAAGTAATGCTTGTTCATCACTTGAAATATTTTTAAAGTCTTTGTTAATTATTTTTTTAATAACTTCTTGAGTAGCAGGATCTGCTTGATCCATTGAACTGTTTAATTGTTGAAGTAATTGTGTCTCTAAGTTTTTTACTTGATTAGCATCTAGATTAATTTCTTTGTCTACTGACCCAAGCATTTGCTGGAAGGCATTACCTGATCTATTAGGATTTTGTGTCATTAAGTCAATACCGCTAGCTGTCCAATTTGCAGGAGCTTTGTATTTACCAAACCCAAAAAACTCAGGGATTTTTCCTAAGGCATTTCCTATTGGTCTTGTAAATTTACCATAATCAACTGCTTCTCTGATATTTTTATCATTAGACATTGCTAATAATTCTCTATCAATGAAGTCGGCTAATTCTAAGTCGCCTTCTTTATCAGCAATATTTGCTAACTTAATCAATTCTTTAGTATTCATTAAAAATTAATCCTGAAATCTTGTTAAATCCTGATAGCCCTCTGATTTCGCAAGAGCTGCAATGCTATTCATCATTGATTCCGGAAGACCCAATCTTTGCGCTTCATAGTAAAAATCTTGGGCTGTATTGAATTTAGGATTGCCTCTTCTAGCTTCAATGAAATTTTGAGCTGCTTGTTGGTTGCCCATAAGACCAGCTTGAGTTCTAGCAGCAAGTTGATTTGATTTAAAATGATTATCTAAACGATTTTCAATTACTTTGATATAGTCTTCAGGGCAACCTCTTTCTCTAAGCCAAAGTGCCACACCACCAGCACCAATAGCACCACTTAATAAGCCAGCGACAAGTCCTGGCCACCATTTACCTGCTGGTCCTTGTGGTCCTGGATCTCCTTGAATACCTTGGATACCTTGGATACCTTGAATTCCTTGAGCACCATCTTTACCATCTCTACCTTTTCTGCCTGTTTTACCTGGTGTAGGAGGATTAAGATATTGAATGACTTGTGCTTGAGCATTTGGCCCTGGACCGGTGATGTTTTGGCTTCCAGGAAGAACTCCATTAACAACTTGTGCTTGAGCATTTGTTCCTCCGCCGGTGATGTTTTGGCCAGCAGGGTTGGTTTTCAAAGCCGCATTTGCAGCTTTTTCAGCATTGTGTGAATCAACAATTTTTTGGGCATCTTCTGGAGTGTACCAATTACCACTAATTCTTTTAGTATGAGTTGACGACTTGGCAGATTGAGCATTACCAATTAACCCTTTTAATAATTCTTTTGTTGCAGGGCCTAATCTTCTATAGTCAATTCTAGCAGCTTCTTTTAAAATGTTTTCAATCTTGACTGTAATTCTGTCTGCAACTCTAAAATTACCTTCTAAATCTGCTTTTGCAGCCAATCTAATCAAATCATTAATTTCCATAATAAATCCTCAACGTTTCCGTAATTATATTTTTATACGTTTATTGTTTTATGAACACCTTTTCTAATTATTTCTTTTTAATTTCTTCATTTGCAATTTTAATTATTTGCTGTAAAGTTTCTTTTGGGAATTGTTTTAACACTTCTCTCATAGGTTCTTCTTGCATATCAGAAACAAGTGTTCCAACAAATGGTAACTTATTTAAGTTAACTTCAGGAATGCCTGTAGTTCTTTTCAAGAGTTTTGATAATATTGATTTTGCTTGGAACATAATTTTCTCCAATTACTTATATCTTTATTTTCTTTATAAACAATAACTTAAACCTTTTATGTGGTAAAATCGTTTAGGAATAAAATCTATGAGCATTGAAATAACATCTTTTAATTATTCAACATGGAAGCATATTTATGTTAGAGAAAGTAATTATATAGATCCTCAGCCTGGTTACAATGGAGCTAAGCCTGGTTGTAAAATGTATGACAATCATTTGGCTGCACTTAATTTTGTCCTATCTGATGGCTGGGAATTGAATGAAAACACCCCAAAAGACATACATAGATTTTTAACTAAGGGAATACCTTTTTTTGAAGATCATGGTAATAGTGGTGCATACAGAAGAGTTGATTGCATAATTGGTTTTGATAAATGTCCATATCCATATCAAATACAATCTTTAATGAATTTTTGGTTTGAAAAAACTAAATATATGATGGAATTAGTATTTGAAAAAAAGATATCTGCTAAAGAATGCGCTTTTGCATCACATCATATTTTTGAAGTAATACATCCTTTTATAGATGGTAATGGAAGAACTGGTAGACTTTTAATTAACAAAATACTGCATGAGCTTGGTGAAGAACCAATTATAATATATTTCGATGACAGAATGGAATATTACAATTCAATTCAGTCATTTAGAGATAAATACTGGAATGGAAAGTTGTTTGAATTACCAATATAATTAAAAAAGATCCCATTAAAGGGATCTTTTTTATTAGAAATTATTTGCTCCAAAATAATTACCTTGAGGTTGCTGCTGGTAATAATTTTGTTGATTGTATGGTTGCTGATTATAGTATTGTCCATTATATGGTTGTTGGTTGTAATATTGCTGATTAGGTTGCTGATAATAATTTTGTTGATTATAATATTGCTGATTATATGGTTGTTGGTTGTAATATTGTGCAGGTTGTTGCATCATTGGTTGTTGCATCATTTGTTGTTGTTGCATGCCAAAATTTGCTTGCTGCATATAAATTGCCAGTACTTGATTAGCATCTTGGCCAGGATAATTTTGTGCAATGTATGCATTGATTTGTTGGAGTAATTGTTGATATTGCATTCTCAATTGTTCATACATTTGTGGATTCATGTTATAAGCTTGTCTAGCCTGAGAATATATTTGCAATGCTTGATTAACTGCCTGAGATAAATTTTGATCAAGATTAGATGAATCTAATTGAGGCATTCCTCCTTCTTGCTGAGCTTGCTGTCCTTGTTGAGCAGCCTGATCATATTCATTTTTGTAACTTGCTCCAGTTTTTTTCTCAAATCTAACTTCTATTTCATTCTTGATATCTTTTGCTATTTTTCGAAGTGTGATTGCAAGCTGCGGATTTAATTTTTCAATCTGATCATATAAAGTTGCAATCTTTTCTTCCATTTCTCCAGCTTGCCATGATGCTTTTTGAAAATTGTTTTTAAATTGGTACGCAATATCAAAAGCTGCAGAACCCAATCCGCCACCTACAGCTCCTATGATAGCGCCTGGAGCAGCACCTACTCCACCAGCTGCAAGACCTGCCATTGCACCAGTTCCAGCCCCTATCAACGCATCTCTAGCATATTGGCCTGTATTAAATTCGCCTATAACTGCAAGCCTTGTATTTTTGTTATTGTACGTTGCTCTTTTTTGAAACAACAGATAACCTTGCTGAATAGTCTGCTGTAATTGCTGGATTAGCATATTAATTTTATTATCATTTGGAATCAATTTTTGTATAGCTTGCATATTTTTAAGAATATCTTTCGTTCTCGTTTCGTACATTTTTTGAGGCCCAATTATGCGAGCTTCAGCTTCATTGATCAATGGATTTGCTGCAATACCAACTAGTGTAGCAGCTACATTAGCACCAGGTTTAGCGTTTTTAGCAACATTTTGTACAGTTGCTAGTCCACTTTTTTTAGCAGCAGCCATTGCGGCTTCATCAGCAAATCCTGTGGACATTCCCAAGCCAAAATCTTTGACAGCATCAAGAGCTTCATTTCTTTGTGATGTTTTGATCATAAAATTACCTAAAAAATATTCTTTCTTATGGAAATAATTATAAACTAAAAGTTGTTTATCCTTTAAAGTTGAATATTACTGTATGACTCAAGACCAAGCTTACAGTGAATTTATTCCTTATATAAATGACACTGGAAAAATATACAGGAAGATATCTCCTATATATGGTCGTCTTGCAATAGAGAATGAATATATTGAAACTTGGACTGAAGATGGTTTAGAGACAACTAATTATGCAAAGACTGGGGATTATGTTGTTCAGAACTTATATACATCTATGAGGGAGCAGTATATTGTTAGTCCAGATATGATGTTGCAAAGATATGATTTTGTTTGTAATTTAGATTCTGGTGGTATTTACAAACCTAAAGGAAAAGTAAAAGCTGCAATTTATTCAGGCGAGGAAATTAAGTTTGTTGCTAAGTGGGGCAGAATGATGACTTTAAAACCTGGGGATATGATTGTCACTCCGCTTCCTGATTGCAAAGAAGTGTACAGAATAGCAGCAAAGGAGTTTTACGAATCTTATATCTTGGTATAATATTTTTATGTACGAATGTGTAATTGTAATCCCCACATATAACGCTGGGGATTTTATTTTTAAGAATATTGAGATTTACAAACAATTAGATAAAACAAAATATAAGGTTTTATTAGTTGACAATGGTACTACAAACCCAGATTCATTACAGAGATTAGAAACAATTAAGAATGAATATGGATTTACTGTTGAGAAAACTTGTTGTAATGGTGGTTATGAAGCTGGAGCGTTGTATCATGCTTTTACTAATCACGATGCAGAGTATTATTTCAACACACAAGACTCTATGGAATTATTAGATATTAATTTTTTATATGAGAAAAAAGATCATGTAAAGTGTTTTTCTGTAGAGTATTTGCCAGCTAGATTTTTAACATTCAATCAAGTAAATTGGTTGAGAATTAATTTTGGCGAAGATTTTTACAAGGGATTATTCAAATATTATTCTCTTACTTCTATGTGTTTTTTGGGTAAGAGAGAAGTTGTAAAGCAAATGTATGATCAAGGTGTTTTAAAGCCTGGTCGTTTCCCTACTAATAAGCAAGAAGAAGAGATTTGGGAAAGAGTGATGGGCATTTCGATGATGCAAAATGGCCATCACCTTGCACCTTATTATCACATGTTCAAGAAAACTTTGATGGGTCGTTAATTAATTCTTTTAGGATACAAATAATTAATTAATTGTTCTAGCATGGGATATATTTTATTTTGTTCAGATTCAGTGATATAAAATAAAGGTATATTATTTCTTCTCGCATACAGGGCTTTTATTTGATCATGTTTTGCTGTTGATAAATGTCCATGTAAACCACCCCATCTAGGAACTGGGTGGAAATGTTGATCCCCTTGAAACTCTATTAGTGCGAGGGGATTATTATTGTCATCTAAAATTGCAAAATCATATCTTAATCTTTTTATTGCTTTCAAATTAGGAAAAGAATATTCAGATTTAAAATGTATCTTATGTTTTTTAAGCCATTTAGATATCATTTTTTCACCTTTAGATCTGTCGAACTTAACTTTATATTTAGGAAAGTAAGATTCGACAGCTAAAAGTGTGTGGTCAGAATCATATAGATAGTTTTTAGTCTTCATCGAACAGGATTTCCGGAAATTTAATATCTTCTGGTTTTATTTCTTGTTGTGTGTTTTCTGGTGCTGGTTTTACAAAATTCTCTTCCCAATTATCTCTATCCATATTAGGAATTGTCATTTTTCCATTAGTCATTTCAGAAATTGTTGTTTGACTATTAACTTCTGGATATTTATTCTTTTGAGTTTTAATTTGTTTTGGAGTTCTTGTATCGCTTATAAGATATTGTCTGTAAGTGTCACCTTCATATACTGGATACACTGCACCTAATCCATAATAAGATGTTTGTCTTCCATATCCAGGGTTTTTCAAAGATTCTGTTTTTGTTGAGTCTGGCAAGTATATGTCAGTTTTAGATCCGCCAGTAATTTTTCTATTACCCATTTTAGAAGTGACAATTTGCAATATTTGCCCCACTGTTTCTTTATCATTTGTGCTGTGATATATTTTATTTGATCCAGTTTCAAAAGAGTCGAAACAAATATTACCATCTCTATCTTCCCATACATAAGCTTGAATATGTATTTTGTTTCTAGCATCTTCAATTACAAAGAAACATGCCTTAGGAGAAAGAAGACCATCAAATGCAGCTCCAAACCCTGCATTTTCTGGATGTTGGCAGCACCCAGTATATTGTCCTAAGAACACACCTCTTGGATCTTCTCTTGGTAAAAATCTTCCTACATAATTTTTGATTTTGATTGGTTCTTGTTGTGCCCATTCAGGAAGTGGATTTTGCTGAGACAATTCAAATAATTCTTCTAAGCGATCATATTTTTCTCTAGTAAGTTCTTCAATATCTGGATCGCTTTCATTTTCAGACTCTTCATCGATTATTTCAAATTCATCTTCCTCTTCATCTGGAGTTGAGTACCATTTGCTAACTTCATAGGCAAAAGTCATATTTTTTGGTGGTTGATCTCCAAAGAATTTAAGAAGATTTTGACTTCTCATTTGATTAACTAAAATGTCTGGTTGAGAACTGTAAGGTTGCATAAAAGCTGCTTCTGCAACTAATAGTTCTGTTGATGTATTTTCATCTTCAAATCTAACTTTCTTACTCCAGTTTGTAATAATAAATTTAATTTGTTGTGCTGTAGAGTCTTTGTAGAATTGAAGTAAATATCTACCAATGCCTTTAACTTTTGAAAATGTTGCACTTTCAGGAATAATTTGACTAGCATCGTGAATAATTTTAGATTGTTGTTCTTCAGTGAGATTATTAAACTTTGTAATGTTTTCTGGATCATCTTTTGTGCGGTTAGGATTAAAATATTGAACTGTTGTAAATTTATCTAACCATTTCCATACTTCATTTCCAAAAACCAATATAAGTTTATCTAAGTTTGCATAGCCTTCAGATCTATAATCATCATATCCAGTAGAGCTTGGTTTTGAATCATAAAATTTGCCTCTACTATAATCATCAGAACTTAGAATTGTGTTCAGACCTTCAAGCGCAACATCTTTTGAAATTTCCCCAAAATCAGGAATATCTTCATAATTTCCTTGAAACTGAGAAATTATATATCTTTTCTTTGCTAATTCTTGTTCTTCAGGTGTTTCTGCAATGAATATATCTCTTTGAATTTTAAGACCTTGTGATCCTTTTATGAGATAGTTGCAATTTTTAATTTCTCCTATTAATTTATATATTACCTTGACTAGTTTTTTTTCTAATTTTGGCGCATTACGTTGATACCAAAGATTAATTTCTTCTGTATCACCATATTTTGGGAAATTAGTATTTAAAATTGAATTCAATTGTTGAAGATTTGAGCGATAATCATTTCCTGCTTTTATATATAAAACAGATTCATTGATAGCATCTCTAAATTCTTCACTTCTAACAATGTCAGCAATGTTAGTAGGAGATTGATCCAAATTGAAGAATTGATTACATAGAGGACATAACCATTGTTTTCTTTCTTGAATCCATTTTCTTGCCACATTACAATTTGGACATTTTGCTGTAGTCAATCCAACAACTAAAGCAATATCTGAAGGAGTTGATTCTAGGCTGTTTACTCCTTGATAAGGGTCTGTTTCTTTGATAGCACTTTTTCTTGCAATATTCAAAAGCTGAAATAACTCTTGTGGGTTATTCATTCTTGTATTTGGAGAGATATAAAGATGTTTTAAAATTGTGTAATATTGTTCATCTTTTTGCTTATAAATATCGGGATATTTTGTTTTTATTTTTTCAACAGTTTTATTAAATCTGTCTAGCAATCCCAAATTATCTTTCGGAGGCCATTCTTGATCCATAAATTGTGTCAAGACTCCTAATTCATGAGTGTCATAATTGCTTCTATATTCATAAGGAACATATTTATAAATATTGCACAATCGTTTTAAAGAATAAATACCTTTAGTCTTCAAATTTAAAAAATCTTGACCAATTTTTCTATTAGTTTCTTTATCATTAGAAGGAACTCCTAAATTTCTAGCTAAATCTTTATATTCAAAATTACCATCAAACATTTCTACAATAGCTTGAACTTGTTCAGCAGCATAATCTTTGTTAGAATCTTTAGTTAAGCTATTTCTGTCAAGCTTTGGAGCCAACCCAGAATATTCTTCGATGGTATTATCTAGTGTTCTTGGAGATTCAAATTCTCCATTTAATGCTTTTTCAAGTCTTTCTTTATTAAAAGAATCTCTACCTAAAACTCTTAAAATTTGCTTAGGATTGAGCTTAAAAATGTTTTGGCCTATTTCTCTAAATGCAATTCCAAACAAATGAGATTCTAACTTTGCTGTTGTTTGAACAAATGGCATGCTAAAAATTTCTTCAACAGAATCTTTATATAAAGTTTTATATTGGACATATTCTTCAAGGCAATTTTCTTTAACATAAGAATTTAAACGTCTAATTTCATTCCAAGTAAAAATACCTTGCTGTACTAAACTCTGAAAATATTGAGTTAATTCTGGATTTTCTTGGTACTCTGATAATACATTAGTTTCATCACCATCAAATACCGATCTTAAAGAAAAAAATCTGTCTTTGTATTGTTCAAAAAGATTTAAAACTTGCTCAGCTGGCATTTTTCTGAGCATAGTTTCTCTTAAAATTTCTTCTACTACAATAGCACCAGCAGACGGAGCATAACTTAAAAATTTAGCACAGTTTTCTTCGCCATAATAATCTAATATTTTAGCAAAAATATCAAAATGAAAAGGAGAAAAAGATAAGGATTCTGGATCTTTACCAAAATACTTAATAAAGAAGTTCATTGTTCTTCTGGACGCATCTGATTGTATTCCAGAAGCACCTGTATTTCTTACTTTATTGGTAAAGTGTTCTTCACTAGCAAAGTCATCCCCAAATCCACTTTTCAATAATTCTTGATAATTTTCAAGACCATAATTTTGAATAAACTCGCATCTCGCTTGTAAGTCTGAAGATATATTGAAATTAATATTCCTGCCAACACTTTCAGGATTTACATATTCAAATGCAGCTAATATAACTTCTTTTGGATATAGGAGGATTGTTTTTCTTTCATTGCTTGCTATAAATGAATATGGATGAAGCAAAATCATGCTAATAATTTTCATTGTTTTAGCATAATTATTTTGTAGTTCTTCAGCAAACTCAGTTTTTAAGAAATTGAGAATTTTTGTTTGGTCATCAATCTTGTATTGATGAGATCGCATTTCTCTTACTAGTTCTGTATCTAGATGGTTTATTGAATTATATACTTGGCCTTTTGCCACTGCCTCAGCTGCAGATGCTGCATGATAAGTAGTAACGCTAGAACTTTCTAAAAATGTATTGCTTTTAAAATATTTTGCTAAAGCTAAACCAAGAGAGTTTGTGAGATATCTTCTACGAAAGCTTGGTTCAGTAGGTAAAACAAGTTCATTATCTGGGTCAAATACTTGTTCTATTGATGATTTGATATATCCATTATTACTTACTAAAGCATTATAAAAATAGCTAGTTAATTGTGTCTCAGGAGTATAATTTGATTCTTCTTTTGGCCCATATTTGTTGATGATTGTTTCTGTTTTAAGTGGGCGATCGAATCTATGACTTATGTAATCAGGCTGTATTAGTTGATAAGCTTCTAATAACTCTGGACTTACATTTTGATGATGAACTGTGCCCCAATCAACTTCATGCGCTAAAGGTGTTTTTTCTGGTTGAACTTCTTCCTGATTTTCTTGATCGATTGGTTGCGCAGTGATAATTTTTGCATATCTAACAGCCAAATCAAAAAACTCTGAAGATTTAGCGTAATTACCATCTCTGTCAAAGGCAGTGGAAATGTTGATTGCTCTTTGTGCAGTTTTTACAATTCTTTCTTGATTTTGAGTTGTTTTAATTGAAGCTATTTTAATACGTGGCATACAAATTACCTAAAATGATATATACATTTACATTTCTATTATAAACGTAATTCTCCTTTGTACAATACCTTTATGGGATACAGAGTCCTCAAATTCGAGCCTGACATTAAGAATAAAACACCTAAAGAACATATTCTCTGGGTTGGGCAAATTGAAGATATAGATATTGATCATAAAAGAGATTTAAAGCCTCTTAAAGATGTCTGTAATCATGAGCATAGATTTACTTTAAAACAATGGGAAGAGAAATTTAATGCTTATGATTTTAAGATTGTAAAAAATTATGATCATGATTTTGTAATGGAATATTTGTTTGAAAGTGGAGATTTTGTTGTAGCCTGTATTCAACTTTTTGCTTGTGATGTAGAAACCACTTATTTTTCATTAGAAGTGCCACAAGATGAAATTATGGGTTTATTGATATTATTGGATCTTAAAAAGTCGGGCACTATTTTCCCATTTGTTTTTTTGCAACAATTAGAACACATTACAGAAAAAATTAAATTGCAAGAAGATGATAACCGAAATATTCTGGCACAACTTCGTATTTTAAAAGATATAGCTCTCCATTGCCAAGCTTATGAAGTAGATGTGAAATGGGGTATTGCTGAAATTGATTAATTGTTTTATAATATACTAGAGGAAGATTTATATGAAAATTCTTTATATCGGAACAGATGTAGAAACACCAGCACATCCACTTGTTGACTATCAAAATGATTGTCTTTTAATTGGTTTAAAAGAGTTATATGGTGATGATGTAGTTGATGTCAATCGCAGAAAGCACTTGTATGCAGATTATCCTGCAGAGCTTGTTCCGAATAATTATGGTAAGGGTTTTACCGTTACCCGTTGTATTGAAGAAGACAATGCTGACAGAACAGACATTGAAAACAAAATCAAGAGTAAATATTTTGATTATGTAGTTTATGGATCAGTATGGCGAAACACTGATTATTTAAAGCTTGTTTTAGACAATTATGATCGTAATAAAATTGCTTTTGTTGATGGTGACGATCAAACTAAGTTCAATCATGTAGTTAAGCACGGTACATTGTATTTTAAGAGAGAATTAATGTACGAAAACAACATGGAGTTTGAACAATATTTTGGTAATGTAATTGCTATTGGTTTTGCTTTCCCTACAAAGAAGCTTAAGTTTGGTGAAAAGAAAACCCAATTTATGTCCCAATCAATTCCTGGAAATCCTCGTACATATGTTTTTGATAATGAGCAAGATTATTATGCAGATTATCAAAAGTCTCAATTCGGAATCACTAAGGCTAAAGCTGGGTGGGATTGTTTGAGACATTATGAGATTATGGGTAATGGTTGTATGCCTTTATTTGAAAATATTCATGAGTGTCCTAGACATATTATGATGCATGTTCCGAAGGCTCTTTTGACTAAGATTATGTTCTGGCATGTTAATGATCAAAAGTGGTTGATGCGAGAATATAATTACTACCTTGATGAATTGCAAAAGTATGTAGTCAAGTTCTGTACTACTGAAGCTGTTGCAAAAAGATTCGTTAGCAAGCTCGAACTCTACAAGTAAAAATAAACCCTCCGAAAGGAGGGTTTATTTTTGTGCTTCTTCCATTTCTTTTATGAAATATTCTGCTAATTTGATTGTTGTATTATGTTGAATAAAATGATCATACAATCTTTGTGAATATTCTTCATAATTATTAATCAAATATTCTTGATTGCCTTCCCATAAAGTTCTAATTTGTAACAACAATCTTTTTGGTAAACTACTTAAAGTTCCAGGAGGAGCTGTTTCTATTCTATGAAACAAAGGAATACAACCATTTCCCATTATTTCGTAGTGCCTTAAACAATCCCAGCCACCTTTTTTACATGTTATTGCAAAAGAAGAAGTTTGATATTGTTCATAATATTCTTTTTCAGTTTTAAAGATATATTCTGACGGATTGCCCTTTTGAATATACGTTGACCTGTCTAAAGGGTTGATAATTGATAATAATTTTGTTTTATTTGTATTTCTTGATATTCTTTTTGTTGGATATGCGAAAGCAATCGGCTTAATATTACTAAAGTATCTTGAATATTTAACATTTGATAAACCTAAAAAACATTCTCTTTTAAAATACATAGTGTTATATGTAATTGATGGATTGATATTCATAAAATCCCCACCATCTAATAAAGCAATTCTATTTTTCGGGTAATGTTCATAAACTAGATCAAAATAATCTTGACATGTATCCAATGTCGCATATACCACATAGTCATAGAACTTATTTTTAATTTTACTTTCTATGTCTTCTCTATCGCATTCATGAGGCTCTATATTTTGTGTAATAGTATAACCTCTTCCATAAACTTGATGTTTTAACTCATCTGGATAGTCTGTGTAAAGAGAAAGCTTTTTGTTGATATCGACAACTTGATTTCCATACAATTCCTTGAGTCCTGTAAGAACACATTCATCAAGATAATCTATATGGATGAAGCCATTGTCATCTTTTCTTGAAACATATAAAATATTCATAGTAAAAAAACCTTCAATTAAGAAGGTTTAATATTTTCCCCATTTTGCTAAGAAGTTTTTTTCTAAGCCAAATGTATGTTTGTGATATTCGCCAGTAGCTGCTAATACTTTATGAGACTTTTGTCCAAAGTGATTGACAATTGAACTAGCTACAAGGGCATGACGGCAGCCTTTAGATTCAAGGTGCTTTGCCACATCATTATCATTGAAAAAGAATGAAAATTGTTCATCTACTGGAAACAACCAATCTCTTACTTCTTTCTTAATTACCCAGCACCATCCACAAAAAGTATAAGCAACAGAATAACCTTCAACAACTTTAGTAATTGGAGTATATCTGTGTTTCATTTCAACAGATGGATTCAAACCTACTTGTTGTGTTGTAGACCTTGGTGATGCAGAATCTAAATTATAATCAATCATAGCCTTCTTCATCTTTGTCCACCATTTTGGATCAAACAATGTGTCATTATTTACAATTGCTGTGTAATCTGAAAGAGCATGAGAAACACCAATATTGTAATACTTATTGCAGTGATATTGAAACCCTGGTTTTACATAAACATCTACAGAGTCATAAGGAGTTGCTTCAGGATTAGACTCTAGGAAAATGATATTGAAATCTTCTCCGCCTTCACTATCTCTAAGCGACTTCAAAGAGTTTTCTGTCATCTCTCTAATTTCATCATCACCAGTAAAACCGGTCATAATTACATCTAATTCTCTCATCTTTTATAAACCTCTTTTGCGTGTGTCAAACTTGCACGTTTCTTAATCAATTCTGCAATAGCTTCGTCACCCTTTTGATTTTCAGTTGGGGCATATAGAGCTTTACTTCTATCTTCAGTTACATTAGGTGCTTCGCAAAGATAATATGCAGCTAATGAGTTTCTTGACATCCCTTCTGGGCAAGTAACTGGATCTGGTAATCCATGCCAAGAGTTCATGGTTGTATCAAATATTACAGCTCTATTGAACTTACAAGGAATACTTGTAACTAGCTTTCCAGGTTGATTTGTAACACTATCATGTTCCCAAAGACCTAAATCACCACCATATTCATCTTTCCAGTCTTGAGCAACATAAATAATAATATTTAATTTTCGTTGCATGTTTAGTTTAGGATGAATATTATAATCTAAATGTGTGTTTAATTTTCCACCAGGTTTATGACAATGCAATCCACCACCATTCAAACCGACATCGCCTATCAATTGTTTATCTGTAAGTGTGCTTAAATAATCTACTACTTTTTGAGAAAATAGTTCAATAAACACTTTGTAAATAGCTGGAGGAAATTCATTCCAATTTGAACAAGCTTTTTTAATTTCAAGTGGATTAGAATATTCATACCAAAAATCACTATCTGCTTGAGGAAATTGTTTTGCCACTTCTTCAGCAACATCTTCTGGCATAAAGTTATCAATTACAAGATGATGAAAAGGCTTTCCATTTTGCCACTTAGATTTGCTTTGCTCAATATTGTCAAAATTAAACATAACAATATTATAACGAATATTAATATGCTTGTCTATGTAAAGAAAACTTTATCGGTGAATATGGAAGTTTCTTGATTTCTGTATCCAATTCTAAACTTGAGATATCTTGAAATAGTTGATTATTTACGTGATATTTCTTTGCATTGTATTTTATTAACCATCTAATTTGTTGAACAGTTGGCTTAGTGAAAATTGTAACATCTTCATGGCAAACTTTTATTGCTCCAGTTAAATTAGGCAACAAGTTAACATTATAAGTGATGAAGTTAGGATTATATCCATGTTTCATTACTACATGTCTTTCAAACTTATAATGTCTGCAAAGTATTGGTGATGTTGTTCCATCAGAAAATAAAAATCCTACAAACCTATTATTTTCTGGTGATAAATCTTTATATTTATTTTTAATTAAAAATGATTCTTCAAGAGCTGTAGTTAAATATCTATTAATATCAATATCTATCAAGAACTTTTCCAAACTAACATCTTTTAAATCTAATTGATTAATGTATTCATCTTGCATTATTTTATAGCTTAAATATTCTACAGACTTATTAATTGAAAGCTCAAGATATTTATTTTCATAATCTTGAGCCTTATCAAATCTATTTAAGCTATCGTTTAAAAAAATATTACCAAGAATAGCCCCAATAAAGGCATTCATTAATCACCTACACGACCTTTATAATATGGATGTCCTACTGTACCAAAGAAGTTTTTATAATATTCTTCTGCTACTTGAGGAGGCAACATCTCTCTTAAGCCTTCTAGATATTTAGATCGTACTGTACCGTTTTCGATTTCTTCTAGAGTTATATCATTAAGTGTAACATGGCGTGGTTTAAATACTTCTATATTAAATCTTAGTCTATCTGGATTCTCTTGATAACTAGTAATTTCACCTACTGCACTGGTGATATTATTTAAGGTTTTTTGATTCAATCTTTCAAGTTCTAAGTCAACTGTAGAGCCTCTTTTAACAACTCTTATCCAGCCAAAATTAAATATTGCATGGTTTCTAGGATCTTTAAGTCCTTTAATTAATGATTCGGTTTGTTCGTTGTATTCTTCGTGGCCTTCAGTTGGTCTGCTTCTATGTCTAAGATAACGTAAATAAGATTCTATATCATAATCTTCTTTTGTTAACCCGTTATCAATCAGATATTTATAATAGTCTTCTAAAACAGGATGATCATACAATGAATCAAGTAAGTGATTTGCAGTATATGAATTATAAGTACCATCAGAATCACCTTCCAATTCATATGGGTCAAAGCCTAATCTTCCTAAAATTTCTTGTTCAGCTAGTTCTTCATGACCAACATCTCCAACATCACCATCAGCATATTGAGCATTACCATAATCATCAATCCAATATTCACCAGACTGTGCATGCCAATTCTCATCTTCTTCGTCTTCGTCATATGCTAAACGAATTAGACTATCAATATTGTCTGCTAAACGAAAATTACCTAATTTATCTGCTAATTTTGCTTGATAAACTTTAACATCGAGTGCAGTTTTAATTAACTTGCCATCAATAACCCAATAAGATTTTTTCTTTCTTTTGTTATATTTGGAAGCAATAGCCCAAGCTGTAGATTCTCTATCTTCTTTACTTTTTTTAGGATAGAAAGATTTGTCTGCTAGCATCTTCTCTACCATGTCATGAACAGGTTTTGGCATTTTTAAGTCCTTGAATTGAGATATAACTTTATTTTCAATTATAAAGAACCCTATACCTATAAAAAAGGCCAGTTTCCTGGCCTTTTCTTATTCTGGTATGTATTCAACACCTAATTGCTTCAAATAAATCCAACAAGGGTCAGTTTCTTCAGGAGCAGGTTCGGGACCAGCAAGCAAAGGTATTACTTCATATTTTATAAAGTTCTCAAAATGAATTGGATCAAAATTAATTTCAACCCATTTGAAAGCTCCGTTAAGAGAAGCATTACTATTTTGATTGACAACAAACTCATTAGGTTCAAATACAATTAAGCCTGTGCGATTTACTTCACTTAAAGAAAGACCGTCGGATTTAGCATTCAAAATTGAATATGCATAAGCATTTAATTGAAGTTCATACTTTTTGATTAAGTATTCTCCAACATCACAAGTTTTAA
>Ga0222713_10002233_pt1 | contig 20854 bp, 18 predicted proteins | sample C33_649DmetaG_FD_165061 | JGI IMG/M metagenome (GOLD analysis project Ga0222713, IMG submission 165061) | Estuarine water microbial communities from San Francisco Bay, California, United States - C33_649D | ecosystem: Environmental > Aquatic > Marine > Unclassified | place: USA: California...
ACCCATCTGGTGGATCGACCACGAAGGTCAGCAACACCGTCCACTGGGGGGTCGAGGGGGCCGACCTCATGTGGATGGTCCCGATGTTCACCTCGCGCAAACGGCCGAGTATGAACGAGAAGCTCGTAAAGTTGTCGAGGTCGAGCTTCATGCGCGTGGCATTGAGGAAGAGGTACTCCCCTTGGACGCGGAACTCGCACTCCCCCTCCTCGCGCACCAGCTGCTCGACGAACCTCGTGAACTCCTGCAGCGACTTCTGGACCGTCGCGTTCTCGAGCGGGTAGAGGCGCAGGTTCCGCAGGACGGCATACAGGCCGAACAGGAACGTCCGCCCGGCCTCGCGGATGACCCGGTCAGCTTGGGCGGGCATCCCCCCGGAGGTCGGTCGCATCCGTTCGCTCATCGCCGACGCCCACCCTCGCGCAACGCGCGCCCTACCGCGCTCCGCACCACCACGTCCGCATCATTCGCCACCGATCGGAGTGTCGCCTGCGCGGCCGCCGTACCGACCCGTCCCAGCGCGATCGCCGCGCACGCGCGTGTCTCCGACGGCACCTTCCGGGCGAAGAGGCGCCCCTTGCCCACGAGCAGCTCCGAGAGCCACGGGACCCCAGCGTCGCCACAGTGGAGCCCGTAGCACTCGAACGCGGTGATGCGTTCGATCCGGTCGGCCACCGTGAGCTGCGGCCCCTTACAATAGGCCTCGATCATCGCGACCGCCGGCCGATGGGGTCGCGCCGCCAAGGCACGCGCCGCCGACAGGCGGATCTCCCGGTCTGCATCCTCGAGTGCCATGGCGACCGCTGACATCGCGGGTGGGGTGGCGATCTCGACGAGGGCGGTCACGGCCGCGAGACGCACGCGCGTCGCGGGGGCCACCGCGACGATCTCCGCCAAGACGGGAATCGCCCCCTGCGCCTTCGTGATCCCGGCAAGGCGGATCGCCGCCACTGACACCGGCCCCCGCTCATCCTTGATCGTCCCGATCAGCACTGCGGCGCTCCGCTCGGCCATCTGCTGGGCCGCCGTCGCCAACACCGGACGCAACCCGCTGTGCCGGGAGCGAGCCTGGAAGGCCAACAGGAGCGGGAGCGAGGCGGGGGGGAGGTACGAGAAGAGATCCGCGAGATCTTGGGACAGGGGAAGGGCGGGCGACTCCTCCAGCGACTGGAACATGCGCGCCAACACCTCGGGCTCGTTGAGCCGGAGCTCGATGCGCACCAACCGCTGCTGCTCGGCAGGTCCCATATTCCGCGAGCGCGTGGCGATCGCGCGCGTCTCACGAAGCAGGTACGCGACGGATGCATAGTGCCCGACGGAGAGCAGGTATCCGATCATCGTCTCCAGATGATCTGCGACCTCGTTCCGGATCGCGGCATTCGCGTGGTACTCCAACACGTCGAGGAGCGCCGAGACGACCTGCCGGCGCAGATCGAGCCGATACTCGCGCAACGCCTCCTGCCGGAGGTACTCGATCTCACGATGATCGAGGAAGTACGGCGACGATTCGAAATCCGAAAGCTTCACCACATCCGCGGGGAGCTCCCCAGGGGGCGTCCCCGACGCCTCCTGCATCGCCGAGATCTCCTCGTGGGCTTCGGCGATCGCCTCCTTGATCGGCTCGAGTATCGTGCCTGACGGGACCGCCTGATCCCCGCGCATCACCGCCGCGTCGATCGGCGGCATCGGCTCGCGGAGCTCCACGTAGCGGTACGTCACGGAGGAGAACCCCTGCTCCCACAGCAGGGTCAGGAGGTCGTCTTCATGCGCCTGGGCTCGCCGTGATTGTGCGAGGGCCTGCAACAGCGCCGGCAACTCCTCCGCCGCCTCGAACCCCTTCAGGAAGGTCAGTTCTCGGATGCCATCCTTATACAAGAGCCACGGGAGCGAGTCACCGCCCTTCTCCCGATGCTCATGGACCACGACACCCGACCAGACAAGCCGCGTATCGGCGATCACCACGCGGAGCTCGTCCGCCTGGTCCCAGATCGGAGCGAAGGCCTGGCGCGCCGCATCTACGGCACGCTGGTAGCTCGGATTGTTCGGCAGGTAGAGCTGGATGGCCCGGAGGGCTTTGTCCAGGGTCCGGAACAGATCGACGACCCCCGCAGGATCGAACGGCGGTGGCGCACCTTCCTGGGTCGGGGTCGTCAGCGGTGCGGTCATGATGGTCGCCCCTGAACCCTAACGCCGTGCGGAAAGGTCGCGCCAGCTTGACGAACCGGTTGCGCTTCGCCCTTTGTTCGGCTACGGTTACTTCGGGACATCTTCGGGCGTCCTCGCTGTGCAGGCGCGACGACCGACCACCCTTGCGACGGACCGGACCCATGCCGCTGACCAAGAAGCAACGCGAGATCCTCGACTTCCTCACGCAGTATGGGGACGCGAATGGCTACGCCCCGAGCTTCGAGGAGATCGCCGAGCGCTTCGGCTACACCTCGCTCGCGACGGTGCACGAACACCTGAGCAACCTCGAGCGGAAGGGGTACATCAAGCGGAGCTACAACGAGAGCCGCGCGATCGAGATCCTCCCCTCGGAGGCCTTCCCTCGCTCGGTGGAGCTCCCGGTCCTAGGCGCCGTCGCGGCCGGCCTCCCGATCGAGGCGTTCGAAGCGACGGAGACGATCGCGGTCCCCGAGGATTTCGTCCGCCGCCCCGGCGGACACTATGTGCTCCGCGTGCGTGGGAACTCGATGATCGAGGATCAGATCGCCGACGGGGACATGGTGGTCGTCCACGACCGCCCTGCCGCCGACAACGGGGAGATGGTCATCGCGATGGTCGAGGAGTCGGGAGCGACGGTCAAGCGCTACTACCGCGAGCGCGACGGTCGGGTGCGCCTGCAGCCGGCCAACGCCTCCATGGCCCCGATCTACGTGCAGCAGGATCAGGTCCGCGTGCAGGGGATCGTCGTCGGGGTGCTCCGGCGCTACTGACCACGCCCTCCCGAGCCCTCCCGAGCGACCCCGGGGCGACCCGATCGCTCCGATGAGAACAATCCCTCGGCGCGACCGCCTCGTGCCGAGGGATTTTGCTTGAAGTGCCCCCCCCGCCCCGGGTACCTTTCCCCAGATGGCGGAGCGATGCGTGCAACTGGTCCTGCACTATGACGGGACCGCATTCGCCGGGTGGCAACTCCAACCCGGTCTCCGCACGGTGCAGGGTGTCCTCGAGGAGACGCTCGGACGTCTGCACGGCGTCCCGATCCGGGTGACGGGAGCGGGTCGCACCGACGCCGGCGTACATGCCCGCGGTCAGGCGGCCGGTGTCACCGTCGCACCGCACTGGGAACCGCAGCGGCTCCGCCGCGTGATGAACCAACAGCTCCCCGCGGACCTCTGGGTCGCCTCGGCGCACGAGATGCGCCCCGACTTCCATGCCCGCTTCAGTGCCGTGGCGCGTCGCTACCGCTACACCCTCGGTACGCGTCCCGAGGCTGCCTCTCCCTTTCGCCGACGCTGGGCGACACCCTATGAGGGCACCCCACTCGACCGCGAGACGCTCGATTGGTGCGCGGCCCGGCTCCTCGGCACGCACGTCTTCCGCGGCTTCGCCGTCCGCGGGACCGCCCCCGCCGAGGACGACCATCGCTGCACGGTGACCCTCGCCCGCTGGGTCGATGCCGCACCCGACGAGCCCGGGGACCTCGTCTTCGAGATCCAGGCGAATCGATTCCTGCACCACATGGTGCGCTTTCTCGTCGCGACGATGCTCGAGACCGCGAGCGGCAAGCGGACCCGCGAGGCCTTCCTTACCCTCCTCGTGGCCGAGACCAACGATGAGGTCGCTCCGCCCGCCGCACCCACCGGGCTCTCGCTCGAGGAAGTCACCTACCCCGCCGACCTGTACCTCCCCGCCTGATGCGCCTCTACCTCGCCACCGTCGACCCCGATCAGATTCGCTGGGCCGTGCAGAGCGGCCTGATCGATGGCATCGTCGCGACGCCGCGCGTGCTCGCCGAGGAGGTCCCGCAGGCCGATCCGCTGGAGATCCTCTCGGAACTCGCCAGTCTCGCCCCGGTGCCGATCTTCGCGAGCGTTGGCGCGCTGACATCAACGGAGCTGATGCGAGGGGCGCGCGCCCTGCGACGCGTGGCGGAACAGGTCATCATCGCCATCCCCTTGGTCGAGGATGCGCTCCCCGCCTTTCGCCGGCTGAGCCGCGACGGGATCCGCTGCGCCGCGACCTTCGTCCATTCGGCGGCCCAAGGACTCCTCGCGGCCAAGGCCGGAGCGGCACATGTGGTGGTCCCCGTCGACGCCCTCGACGCGATCGACCACCCGGGGGAATCGGTGTTGGTCCCGCTGCGGGCGATGCTCGACCGCGCGTCGTTGGAATGCGATCTCGTCGCCGCCGGCCCGACCACCGCGCTCCGGCTGAGTGCGATGGGCGCCGCCGGGGCCGACGCCGCGGTGGTCACACCCGACATGTTACGGGCCCTCGTGAACCATCCGCTCACCGATCGTGCCGTCGACCGGTTCCTGGTCGATGTCGCGCGGCGAGCCCGACCCCGGCGCACGCGATGAGCCGTCGGTCGGTGTGGCGCCGGGGGCATACCCTGCTCTTCGTCCTCCTCGCGGCCTGCGATGGGGCGACGCCGGAGTCCTCGATCGCGCAGCGCCCCGCTGCGCGGGTCGCGCCGGGGGCGGCCGACAGCCTCACCGCAAACGTCGCGGCGAGCCGACGCACCGCCATCACCACGGCCGTCGCGCGCGTCTCTCCTGCCGTCGTCACGGTGCAGACCGAACGCGTCGAGCGCGCCGCGGCGACCCCCTACGACTTCTTTTTCGGCACCCGCTCAGGAGAGCAGGTCGCCGCCGGAATCGGCTCTGGGTTCATCGTGCAGGCGAGCGGCGTGATCGTCACCAACGCCCATGTGGTGTCGGGGGCGTCGAAGATCAACGTCGCGCTCCGCGACGGGACCACCTATCCCGCGACCCTCGTCGGCGCCGATGAGTTGAACGACCTCGCGGTCCTCCGCATCGACGCCACGAACCTCCCCGTCGCCCCGCTCGGGACGTCGCGCGACCTCCTCATCGGCGAATGGGTCGTCGCCATCGGCAACCCCTACGGCTTCCTCCTCGGCAACTCCGAACCCTCCGTCACGGTAGGCGTCGTGAGCGGTGTCGGGCGCAATCTCACCGGGCGCGGCGATGGCCCGGGGGTGTACGTCGACATGATCCAAACCGACGCCTCGATCAATCCGGGGAACTCCGGGGGACCGCTCGTCTCCGCCTCGGGCGAGGTGGTCGGGGTGAACAGCTCGATCTACAGCCCGTCCGGTGGCTCCATCGGCCTCGGCTTCGCGATCCCGATCGATCGGGCGCGCCGCGTCGCGGAGGATCTCCTCGCCCATGGGAGCGTGCGACGGCCGTGGATCGGGGTGAAGGTCGAGCAGACGCAGGCGACCGCGGCACGCGGTACGTTGAATGCTGGCGCGACGATTGAGCGGATCGTCCCGGGGAGTCCCGCTGAGGCCGCCGGGCTCCGGACGGGTGATATCATCACGCGCAGCCGCGATCGCGTCGTGCGCAACGCCTACGACTGGGAGGCGGAGCTCCTCGACCTCCGCGTCGGTGAGAACGCCACGCTCATGGTGCGCCGCGATAATCGTGAGCGCCGCATCACCGTCGCCGTGAAGGACCTCCCTGACGCGAGCGCCGAACGCGTGGCGGTGCTCCGCGAGCTCCAGTTGATCTCCCTCACCCCGGCCATCCGCGTCGAGCGCGGGATCCGCTCCGCACAGGGCGCGGTCGTGGTCCAGGTCTCCGACCGCGTCGAACAGGCGCTCGGTCTTCGCCCCGGCGATGTGATCGTCCAGATCAACCGCACCCCGGTCGCCGATGCGCCGCAGGCGGCGCGCCTGATCGAAGGCGCGGGGGGCGGCGGACCGGTGCGGATGTTCGTCGAGCGCGCCGGCATGATCTATTCCACTGACTTCCGCATCCGATGAGTCACGACACCTATCGCTCCCCGCTGGCCGAGCGCTACGCCTCGCAGGCGATGCTAACGCTCTTCAGCCCGCAGACCCGGCACGGGCTCTGGCGTCGGCTCTGGCTTGCCCTCGCCGAATCGGAGCGTGAGCTCGGGATCGCGATCCCCGAGGAGGCGCTCGTCCAGATGCGCGCGCACCTCGACGACATCGACTTCGCGGCCGTCGCCGAGTATGAGCGCCGGTTCCGTCATGACGTGATGGCGCATGTGCACGCCTTCGGGGATGTGGCGCCGGCGGCGCGCGGGGTGATCCACCTCGGCGCGACGAGCTGCTTTGTCACCGACAATGGTGATCTCATCCAGATGCGCCGCGGACTAGAGCTGTTACGCGGTCGCATGATCGCGGTGCTCCGCGCGCTCGAGGCCTTCGCACGGACCTGGCGCGACCTCCCGACGCTCGGCTACACGCACCTGCAGTCGGCGCAGCTGACCACGGTGGGCAAGCGCGCCACGCTCTGGATGCAGGATCTCGTACTCGACCTCGCCGACCTCGATCACCGACTGGCGACGTTGCCGCTCCGTGGGGTGAAGGGGACGACCGGGACGCAGGCGAGCTTCCTCGAGCTCCTGGGCGGCGACCATGCCAAGGTCCGCGCGCTCGACGCCGCCGTCTGTCAGCGCATGGGGGTCGCGCATTCGATCCCCGTCAGCGGCCAGACCTACTCGCGCAAACTGGACGCCCACGTGATGGACCTCCTCGCCGGGATCGCCACGAGCGCGGCGAAGTTCGCGAGCGACATGCGCATGCTCCAGTCGTTCGGTGAGATCGAGGAGCCCTTCGGGAAGGAGCAGATCGGGTCGAGTGCGATGGCGTACAAGCGGAACCCGATGCGCTCGGAGCGGATCAACTCCCTCGCGCGGTTCGTGCAGACGGTCGCGGGGACGGCGAACCAGACGCATCAAGTGCAGTACTTCGAGCGGACCCTCGACGACTCCGCCATCCGCCGGCTCACGATCCCCGAGGCCTTCCTCGCGACCGACGCGATCCTGATCCTGATGGAGAACGTCGCCAGCGGGCTCGAGGTGCATCCGGCACGCATCGCGGCGCGCATCGCCGAAGAGCTCCCCTTCATGGCGACGGAATCGTTGATCGTGCAGGCGGTGAAAGCGGGGGGCGACCGGCAGGAGGCGCATGAGGTAATCCGCCGACACTCGATCGAGGCGGCGCGCGCGATGAAGGATGCCGGAGTGCCGAACGACCTCCTGGATCGCCTCGCGATCGACCCGGCCTTCCCCGTCTCGGTGGACATGATGCGCGCCACCCTCGAGCCCTCACGCTTCATCGGGCGCGCCGCTGCGCAGGTGGATGACTTCCTCACGGAGGTGATCGGTCCGATCCTCCTCGCCGCCGGCGAGGCGGGCCTCGCCACCGAGGCGGTGCGCGTTTGACCCCCGTCCTCGTCGGCGAGACGCATCTCCCCCTCCCGCTCCTCCGGCGCGGGAAGGTCCGGGATGTCTATATCGTCGATGACGATCGGGTTCTGCTGGTCACCAGCGACCGCGTCAGCGCCTTCGACGTGGTCATGCGCGAACTCGTCCCGCACAAGGGCGCGGTGCTCACGCAGCTCACCACCTGGTGGCTGCGGCAGTTCGAGGGGGAGATCGTGCACCATCTGCTCTCGAGCGACGTCGACGAGATCGTCGCGGCGATCCCCGCGCTCGCGGTGCACCGCGATGAGCTGGCGGGGCGCACGATGCTTTGCCGCCGCACGACCGTCTTCCCCGTGGAATGCGTGATGCGGGGCTATCTCGCCGGGTCGGCGTGGAAGGAGTACCGCGCGAACGGGACGCTCGCGGGGGAAGCGCTCCCCGCTGGCCTGCGGGAGAGCGATCGCTTCGATCAGCCGATCTTCAGCCCCGCGACAAAGGCCGAGTCGGGGCATGACGAGAACATCACCATCACCCAGATGCGCGGGGTGCTCGGCGAGGCCGCCGCGACGACGCTCGAGCGGTTCGCCCGCCTCGTCTACACCAAGGGCCGTGAGCTCGCCGCCTCACGCGGGATCATCATCGCCGACACCAAGTTCGAGTTCGGGGCCACCGCAGAGGGGACCGTCCTCCTGATCGACGAGGTCCTGACCCCCGACAGCTCCCGCTTCTGGCCTGCCGATCAGTACGCCCCCGGCGGGCCGCAGCCGAGTTTCGACAAACAGCCGTTGCGTGATTGGCTCGATGGCGAGCGTCGCGCCGGCCGGTGGGACGGCAACGCCCCGCCCCCCACCCTCCCCCCCGAGGTCATCGCGGCGACGAGCCAGCGCTACCTCGACGCCTTCACGCGCCTCACCGGCGCTCCTCTCGACGTCCGAGTCTGACATGAGCTTCGCCCGCGAAGGGATCCCCTTCATCCTCATCGCGGCGGCGCTCGCCGCCGCCGGCTACACCGCCGCCCTCGCGCGCCGATCGTGGCCCCTCTGGCTCCTCGCCTTCGTCCTGACCCTCCTAGTCCTCTGGGTCGCGTATTTCTTCCGCGATCCGGAACGCACCGGCCCGCGCGGCGCGAATCTCGTCATCTCGCCGGCCGATGGCCGCGTGATCGATATCCGCGAGGTCGATGAGCCGTCGTTCCTCGGCGGCCGCGCGATCCGGATCTCCGTCTTCATGAACGTCTTCAACGTCCATGTGAACCGGTACCCGGTGAGCGGGACGGTGGCCTACGTGCACTACAACCCCGGGAAGTTCATCAACGCCGCCGCTGACAAGGCCTCGCTCGAGAATGAGCAGATGTCGGTCGGGGTGCAGACCGGGGCGCATAAGGTCCTCTTCCGGCAGATCGCGGGGCTCATCGCCCGCCGCATCGTCACCTATTCCAAGGTCGGAGACGCGGCGGCGCAGGGGGAGCGGATGGGGCTGATCCGGTTCGGCTCCCGCGTCGATGTCTTCGTCCCGGTGGGCAGCACCGTCAAGGCAAAGCTCGGTGAGAGGCCGCAGGCCGGGGTGACGGTGCTGGCGGAGCTCCCCTGATGGCGCGCCGGCGCTTCCCCCGCCCCTCGATGGTGATGCTCCCGAACGGCTTCACGCTCGGGAACCTCTTCTTCGGCATCTACGCCATCGTCTCGGCCTCACGCGGCGACCATATGCTCGCGGGGTGGTGCATCGTGCTCGGCGGCTTCTGCGATGCGATCGACGGCCGCATCGCGCGCGCGACGAACTCCGGCTCCCCCTTCGGTGAGGAGCTCGACTCCCTCGTGGATGCGATCTCCTTCGGTCTCGCGCCGGCCCTCATGATCTATTTCGCGGAGCTGAACAAGACGAAGTGGGATTGGCTCTTCGTCTTCTTCTTCGTGGCCTGCGCGGTGATGCGGTTGGCGCGCTTCAATGTCGAGCAGGCGGGCGAGGAGACCAAGGCGACCTACTTCACCGGGCTCCCGAGCCCGGCGGCCGGGGGCACGCTCGCGACGTACTACTGGTTCAGCCAGACCCCGCTCTACCACGACCTCTTCGCCGGGTGGCCGTGGGAGACGATCCTCCGGTGGTTGATGCTCACGCTCAGCTTCCTGATGATCAGCTCGGTCCCGTATCGCGCCTGGCCCCGCTTCAGCTTCCGTACGATCGAGGGGACGCTCGGCATCCTCCTCCTCTTCTCCTCCATCGTCGCGCTCTTCGTCATGCCGCAGGCCTTCTTCTTCCCGGTGGGCGTCTCGTACGTCGTGCTGGGGATCGTGATGGCCCTGCTCCGTGGCGCCTTCGATCTGCCGTCCCCTCTGTCCGCCGAGGGGCACCCCGAAGCTCTCCCGACCCACACCGAGGATCGCCTCCCGTGACCCGTTTCACCGTCAGCGTCAAGATCGTCCCGCGCCACGGCCTCCTCGATCCACAGGGGAAGGCGGTCACCGACGCCCTACACACCCTCGGATTCGCCTCGGTGCGCGACGTGCATGTCGGGCGTCTGCTCGTGATCGAGCTCGAGGCGGCGGATACCGCGGCGGCGCAGGCGAAGGTGCGGGAGATGTGCGAGCGTCTCCTCGCCAATCCCGTCACCGAGGACTTCGTGATCGCGGAGATCGCCAAGGCATGAAGGTCGGCGTCGTCACCTTCCCGGGCTCCAACTGTGACGAGGACGCGCTCCTCGCCATCCGCGAGCACGTGCACCTCGAGGCGGTCCCCCTCTGGCATAAGGACCACGATCTGCAGGGCGTCGATGTCGTGATCCTCCCCGGGGGCTTCAGCTACGGCGACTATCTGCGCGCCGGGGCGATCGCCCGCTTCGCGCCCATCATGCAGGAGATCGCGGCCCACGCGAAGCGCGGGGGGCCGGTCATCGGGATCTGCAATGGGTTCCAGATCGCCTGTGAGGCGGGGCTTCTCCCGGGCGGCCTGCTCCGCAACGACCACCTCCAGTTCCGGTCGATGCCCGTGACGCTGCGGGTCGAATCGACGGCGACCGTCTTCACGCGCGAGGCCTCGGCGGGCGCGCTCCTGACGATGCCGATCGCCCATGGCGATGGGCGCTACTCCGCCGATGCGGCGACGCTCGACCGCCTGGAGGGCGAAGGTCAGGTGGTCTTCCGGTACGTAGATGCCACCGGCCACCCGACCTCGGCCGCGAACCCGAACGGCTCCCTGCGCAACATCGCCGGCGTAACCAATGCCTCCGGCACCGTCGTGGGGCTCATGCCGCATCCCGAGCGGGCACTCGACCCCCTCCTCGGTTCCACCGACGGGCTCGTCCTCTTCCGTTCGCTGCTGGCCCTCACCAAGGCCTGATCCTCTCCGACTCCCAGCTCATGACCGCCCAGCGGACCCCGCCCTCGGCCTCTCACGGTGTTCGCCCCCGACCGGGGGATCCCACGATCACGCCGGCCCTCGTCGCCGAACATGGCCTCACGATGGACGAATACGGCCGCCTCGAGCGGATGCTCGAGCGTACCCCCACCTTCACCGAGCTGGGGATCATCAGCGCCCTCTGGAGCGAGCACTGTTCGTACAAGCACTCGCGCCCCGTCCTGAAGACCCTCCCGACCCAGGCCCCCTGGGTCCTGCAGGGGCCCGGTGAGAACGCGGGGGTCATCTCCATCGGCGACGGCCTCGCCATCGCCTTCAAGATCGAATCGCATAACCACCCCTCGGCGGTCGAGCCCTATCAGGGCGCAGCGACCGGCGTCGGCGGGATCCTGCGCGACGTCTTCACCATGGGCGCGCGCCCGATCGCGATGCTCAACTCGCTGCGCTTCGGCTCCCTCGAGACACCACGCGTGCGGTATCTCGTCGCCGGCGTCGTGAAGGGGATCGGCGATTACGGGAACTGCGTCGGCATCCCCACCGTGGCGGGCGATGTGATGTTCGACCCGGCCTACGAGGGGAATCCCCTCGTCAACGCGATGTGCGTCGGGCTCCTCCGCGAGGAGGAACTGATCCGGGCGAAGGCCGAAGGGGTCGGCAACTCGATCATCGCCGTTGGGGCGCGGACCGGACGCGACGGGATCCACGGCGCCTCCTTCGCCTCGGAGGATCTCTCGGAGGAGAACGAGGCCAAGCGGCCGCGTGTACAGGTGGGCGACCCCTTCACCGAGAAGCTCCTCCTCGAGGCCTCGCTCGAACTCATCCGGAGCGGGCACATCGTCGCGATCCAGGACATGGGGGCGGCAGGACTCACCTCCAGCAGCGCCGAGATGGCGGAGCGCGGGGACGTCGGCGTCACCATCGACACCACCAAGGTCCCGGTCCGCGAGACGGGGATGACCCCCTACGAGATCCTCCTCAGCGAATCGCAGGAGCGGATGCTCGTCGTCGCCACGCGCGGGCACGAGGCCGAGGTGCAGGCGATCCTCGCCAAGTGGGACCTCGTCGCCGAGGTGATCGGCGAGGTGATCGCGGAGCCGGTGTATCGCGTGACCGAGGGGGATCGCATCGTCGCCGAGTTCCCCGGCACGCGCCTCGTCACGGACTGCCCGCAGTACCACCCCGAGGCCCGTGAGAGCGAGGAGGCCATCGCCCGGCGCACGCGCGACGTCGCGGCGATCGCTCCGAAGGGGGAGGAGGCCGATCCCGCCTGGACCCTCGAGCGACTCCTGCAATCGCCGACGATCGCAAGCAAGCACTGGATCCACCGGCAGTACGACTCCACGGTGCGCACGGGGACGGTCAGCGGCCCCGGCGCGGGCGACGCGGCGGTGATCCGTATCCGCGGCACCACCAAGGCGATCGCGGTGAAGACCGACTGCAATGGGCGCTATGTCTATCTCGACCCACGCGTCGGGGGTCGCATCGCGGTGGCCGAGGCGGCGCGCAACGTCGCCTGCACGGGGGCGACCCCGCGCGCCATCACCAACTGTCTCAACTTCGGGAATCCCAAGAAGCCCGAGGTCTTCTTCCAGTTCCGCGAGGCGGTCTACGGGATGGGCGACGCCTGCCGCGCCCTCGAGACCCCGGTCACCGGTGGGAACGTCTCGCTCTACAACGAGAATCCGCAGGGGGCGGTCTACCCCACCCCGACGATCGGGATGGTCGGCGTGCTCGACGACGCCGCCCACGCCACCCGCATGACCTTCACCACCCCAGGCGATGCCATCGTCCTCCTCGGCGAGAACACCGACGAGCTCGGCGGCTCCGAGTATCTGAGCTGGGTCCACGGCGTCGTCGCCGGTGCCCCGCCACACTGTGATCTCGATCGGGAACGAGCGCTGATCGGGACGATCCTCGAGGCGATCCGTGCCGGTCAGGTGCGCTCGGCGCACGACTGCTCCGAGGGTGGGCTTGCCGTCGCCATCGCCGAGTCGTGCATGGGCGACCGTGCCCGACCGACCGGAGCGCGCCTCGACCTGACCGCGTGGGGCGCACTCCCGCTGCGCGCGCTCCTCTTCGGGGAAGCGCAGGGCCGCATCGTGGTCTCCACGGCACACGCGGAGGCGGTCCTCGCGATCGCGCAGCGCCATGGCGTCCCGGCGCGCGTGATCGGCCAGGTGACCGCCGCCGACCAGGGCCTCACCATCGCCGCGGCACAGGGACGCTGCACCTCCACGATCGATCGCCTGGCGACCGCCTACCATGAGGCGATCCCGCGCGCCATGGCCCGTGCGGCCGCCGAGACGGTGACCGAGACCGCCGGAGGGACGCGCTGATGTGTGGCATCTTCGGTATCTCCGGGCACGCCGATGCGGCGGCCCTCACCCACCTTGGGCTCTACTCGCTCCAGCACCGCGGTCAGGAGTCGGCGGGGATCGTCGCCGTCAAAGACGGCGCGGTGAACGTCCTCCGCGCCATGGGGCTGGTCTCCGACAAGTTCTCGGCGGAGTCGATGCGTACGCTGTCCGGTCCCGTCGCGATCGGCCACACACGGTACTCCACCGCGGGGTCGAGCACGATCGAGAACGCCCAGCCGGCGCTCGTGCGCTTCAAGGGGGGCCATATCGCCCTCGCGCACAACGGGAACCTCACCAACGCCACCGAGGTGCGGCGCTTGCTCGAGGAGGCGGGCTCGATCTTCAGCTCCACGATGGACTCGGAGGTCATCGTCCATCGATTGGCGCGTGCCAGGACGGAGCGTCCGGAAGAGAAGCTCGCCGAGGCGCTGCAGGGGATCGAGGGAGCGTACTCGCTCCTCGTGATCATCGGGGATACGCTGGTCGCGGCGCGCGATCCGCTCGGCTGGCGACCGCTGGTGATGGGCCGTCTCAACGGGGCGATCGTCTTCGCCTCGGAGAGCTGCGCCCTCGACATCGTGGGCGCGACGATCGAGCGCGAGATCGCACCGGGAGAGATCGTCGCGGTGGAGCCCAATGGATCGGTGCGCACCATCCAGATGTCGGCACCGGCCGAGCCGCGGCGCTGCGTGTTCGAGTACGTCTACTTCGCGCGCCCCGATTCCCGCGTCTTCGGGGGGTCGGTGGACCGTGCCCGCCGGGCCCTCGGGCGCCGGCTCGCGAGGGAGCACCCGGCGCCGGGGGCAGACTTCGTCTTCTCGGTCCCAGATTCCTCCAACTCGGCGGCCCTCGGGTTCGCCGAGGCGAGCGACCTCCCGTTGGAGCTCGCCCTGATCCGCAATCACTACGTGGGGCGCACCTTCATCCAGCCCACCCAGCAGGGGCGCGACGAGAAGGTGAAGGTCAAGTACAACGCCGTCCGCGAGATCCTCGCCGGGAAGTCGGTGGTGATGGTCGACGATTCGATCGTGCGCGGGACGACGACGCGCGGCCTCGTCGCTCTCGTCCGGGCCGCCGGCGCCCGCGAGGTCCACATGCGCGTCTCCTCCCCGCCGATCACCGGCCCCTGTTATTACGGCATCGATACGCCTGATCGGGAACAGCTGATCGCCGCCAATCATTCGGTGGAGGAGATCGCGCGACGGATCGGCGTGGACTCGCTGGGCTACATCTCCCTCGACGGGATGCTCGGCGCGGTCCCTGACGGCCCCTCGGGCTTCTGCCACGCCTGTTTCTCGGGCCAATATCCCACCAAGCCGCCGACCGTCCCCGAGAAGCTGCGCCTCGGGTAAGATCGGCTCCGAGCCGCCATGAGGCGGAGGTTCGTCGTGCAGCAATCCGTCTTCTTCTTCGGGAACGGCTCCGCCGAAGGCACCAAGGACGACAAGGACCTCCTTGGCGGGAAGGGCGCGAATCTCGCGGAGATGACGAACCTTGGGGTCCCCGTGCCCCCGGGGTTCACCATCGGCTGCCCCCTCTGCGATCACTATCTCACACATGGGAAGACACCGGAGGGGCTCCGCGAGGAGGTGGAGCGCGCGCTCACCCGGCTCGAGCGGGCGACCGGCCGACGCTTCGGCGACCGTCACAACCCCCTCCTCGTCTCGGTCCGCTCCGGCGCCCGCGTCTCGATGCCGGGGATGATGGAGACGATCCTCAACCTCGGACTCAACGACGAGACCGTCCTCGGGCTCGAGACCCAGAGCGGGAACGCCCGCTTCGCGTACGACTCCTACCGCCGCCTCCTGCAGATGTACGGCGATGTGGTACTCGGGGTGCCGATGCACGACTTCGAGCATCTCCTGGCCGCCAAGCGCCTCGTGAATGGCGTGAAGACCGATGCGGAGCTGCCCGCGGAGGCGCTCAAGGCCCTCGTCCTTGAGTATCAGCAGCTCATCCAGTCCGTGACCGGCGCCCCCTTCCCGGCCGACCCACGGGTCCAGCTCTGGGGGGCGATCGAGGCGGTCTGGCGCTCGTGGACCCTCAAGAAGGCGGTCGACTATCGTCGCGTGAACGGGATCCCTGAGACCCCGGGCACGGCGGTGAACATCGTCGCGATGGTCTTCGGGAACCTCGGCGATGACTCCGGTACGGGCGTGGCGTTCACGCGCGATCCGTCGACGGGCGCCCGCCGCTTCTACGGCGAGTTCCTCGTCAATGCGCAGGGCGAGGATGTCGTCGCCGGGATCCGCACCCCGCTCCCGATCGAGGAGATGGCGACGCGGCTCCCGCAGGCGTACCAAGACCTCCTCCGCACGCAGTCCCTCCTCGAGCGGCACTTCCGCGACATGCAGGACCTCGAGTTCACCGTCGAGCGCGGGACGCTCTACCTCCTGCAGACCCGCACGGGGAAGCGCACGGCCGCCGCCGCGGTGCGCATCGCCTGCGACCTCGTGAACGAGGGGCTCATCTCCCGTCCCGAGGCGCTCCAGCGCGTCCCGGCGCATCAGCTCGACCAACTCCTCCATCCGGTCATCGATCGCGCCGCCAAGCCGACGGCCCTCTGCGCCGGCCTCCCGGCGAGCCCGGGGGCCGCGAGCGGGATCGCCGTCTTCGATGCGGACACGGCGGAGTCACGCGCCGCGCAGGGCGATGCCGTCATCTTGGTCCGCGACGAGACCACCCCCGAGGATTTCCATGGGATGGTGGCGGCGAAGGCGATCCTCACCGCCCGCGGTGGGATGACGAGCCACGCCGCCGTCGTCGCGCGCGGGATGGGCAAGTGCGCCATCGTCGGGTGCGCGGCGATCCGGCTCGACCTGAGCAACAAGCGCTTCCTCGTCGGCGAGACCGAGATCCATGAGGGCCACTGGATCACCCTCGATGGCGGGACCGGCGAGGTCTACCTCGGCGACCTGCCGACGATGCCGAGCGAGGTGATGCAGGTGAATGCCGGGACGCGGAAGGCCGATGAGGCGCCGGTGTATCGTGGCTTCGCCGAGCTCCTGGGGTGGGCCGATGCCCGCCGGCGCCTCAAGGTGCGCGCCAATGCCGATACCCCGCACGATGCGCAGGTGGCCCGCGGGTTCGGCGCGGAGGGGATCGGGCTCTGCCGCACCGAACATATGTTCTTCGATGGCGATCGCATCCACGCCATGCGCGAGATGATCGTCGCACACGACGAGATGGGGCGGCGGCGCGCCCTAGCGAAGCTTCTCCCGATGCAGCGCGAGGACTTCGAGGGGATCTTCGCGGCGATGGACGGCTTCCCCGTGACCATCCGCCTCCTCGACCCCCCGCTCCATGAGTTCCTCCCGCATGGCGGCGAGGAGGCCAAGCTCCTCGCGCGGCGCGTGGGCGTCACCCGGCGCGACCTCATGCGCGTCGTCGAGACCCTTCGGGAGACGAACCCGATGCTCGGCCACCGCGGCTGCCGCCTCGGCGTCACCTACCCCGAGATCACGGAGATGCAGGCGCGGGCGATCTTCGAGGCGGCGGTCGCCTGTGTCCGCCGCGGGATGATCGTCCTCCCCGAGGTCATGATCCCCCTCGTCTCGACGGTCAAGGAGTTCTCGCATCAGCGGGCGATCGTCGACCGGGTCGCCACCGAGGTGTTCCAGGCGCACGGCCTCCATGTGAAGTATCTCGTCGGCACGATGATCGAGCTCCCACGCGCCGCGCTGACCGCGGCGCAGATCGCCGGCGCGGCGGAGTTCTTCTCCTTCGGGACGAACGACCTCACGCAGACCACCCTCGGCCTGAGCCGCGATGATGCCGGGCGATTCCTCCCCTATTATGTGGCGCAGGGGATTTATCCTGACGATCCCTTCCAGGTCCTCGATGTGGACGGTGTGGGGCAGCTCATCACCCTGGCGACGACGGCGGGGCGCGGGGCACGCGCGACGCTCAAGGTGGGGATCTGTGGCGAGCATGGGGGCGAGCCGCGTTCGGTGCGGTTCTGCCACCAGACGGGGCTCGACTATGTGAGCTGTTCACCCTACCGCGTCCCGATCGCGCGTCTCGCCGCGGCCCAGGCCGTCGGCGCATAACCCACTGTCGTCCTCCCCCGATGAGCGTCGTCCACGAACTCCTTTCGTTGCTCGAGCTCGAGCCACTCGAGCACAACCTCTATCGCGGGCGGAATCGCGACCTCGGGACCGGGCGCGTCTTCGGCGGACAGGTCTTCGCGCAGGCGCTGGTGGCCGCCCGCAAGACGGTCCCCGAGGGACGTGAGGCGCACTCGGTGCACGGGTACTTCCTCCGGGAGGGGGATCTCACCACCCCGATCGTCTACTTCGTCGATCGGCCGCGCGATGGGCGCAGCTTCACCAGCCGCCGTGTCACCGCGATCCAACACGGCGAGGCGATCTTCCACCTCTCGGCGTCGTTCCACCTCGAGGAACCCGGGCTCTCGCATCAGGTCTCGATGCCTGAGGTCCCGCCACCGGAGTCACTGACGTCGGAGCTCGAGTTGATCCGGGCGCAGGCCGACAGGCTCCCGGCCCCCGTCCGGGCGATCTGGACGCAGGATCGCCCCATCGACGTCCGATCGATCACCCCGCGCGATCCCTTCGAGCGGCCCACGCCCAATGGACCCGATGCGGCCCGTCGTCAGGTCTGGTTCCGCGTCGTGGAGCCGATCGCCGATGCCCCGATCCTCCACCAGGCGGTCCTGGCGTACGCGTCAGACTACGGCTTCCTGCCGACGGCCCTCCGGCCACACGGGATCGGAATGCGTGACCCGCGACTCCTCATCGCCTCGCTCGATCACACCATCTGGATGCACCGCCCCTTCCGTGCGGACGAGTGGCTCCTCTACGTCTGCGATGCGCCCTCGACTGCGGGGGCGCGAGGGTTCGTGCGCGGGGAGGTCTTCACCCGAGACGGCGTCCTAGTGGCCTCGGTGGCTCAGGAGGGGTTGATCCGAGTCAGGGAGCCGTTGGCGCGGTAAGCGCGGCCAACACCTTCCGCAGGCGCGCGATCTCCGCGCGCTGATCCGCGTCGACATCACTCGCGAACCCGAAGATCTCCGGGCGTTGCGCCGCGTTCTCCGAGCCGAAGAGCGTCGCGACCATCGTCAGCGCCCCCTCGTGATGGGTGATCATCCCCTCGAGGAACCGCCGCTCGAACTCACGTCCCGTGGCGCGCGCGAGCGTCACCATCGCGTCAGGCGAGAGCATCCCCGGCATACTCGCCCGCCCCATCGCGGCATGGTCGTGGGCGCCATGCCCATCGGCCACGAGAATCCGATGGTCGGCGAGCCAGTCGCGCATCCAGACGATCTCATCGCGCTGGGAGACGTCAATCCGCTCCGCGATCAATCGCAGGTCACGACGCGTGGTACGCTGCGGGACGAGCGACACCATCTCCACCGCCTGGGCGTGGTGGGCGAGCATCCCGCGGATGAAGGCGATATCGGCCCCGCTCGGCCGCTCCCCCGACACCGCGGTGGCGGGGGTCGTGGGCGTATGGCCTGCACGACCCTGCGCCGTCAGCACCGCCGGAGCGGTGATGACGAGCAGGAGCACGAGATGGTGACGAGGGGTCCACATATCGAGTGGAGGCGGGGAGATTCGAACTCCCGTCTTACATGAGATCTTCCACAGCGTCTACGCGCGTATCCTGTCGATTGATGTCTCCGACCGCTGGCCGACAGGCCGCCCACGGTCGAATGAGTTCACTAGAATCTCGTCCTTCGATGGTGAACGCACCGTCGGACCAGCCCGGATTTGCGATACCCATCGGTCGCCCCGGGCGGGCTACGCGGTGGGCACTGCTGGGGTAAGGCTAGGCCTTACGCAGCGAGAGCGAAGTTGTTGTTCGCAGTTGTACAGTTCCCGAGGGTTTTACCAGGGACCCGAGGACCTGGGCGCGCAGCCATGGAGCCACCCACATAATCGAAACCGGTCGCCCCCTGAGCTACACCGAATACTAACCCGCTCAGCCCCGATTGTTCAACGCGTCGAGGATCCGGCCCGCCGCCACCGCCCCCCCGAATCCGTTGTCGATGTTACAGACGGTGACGCCGGCAGCGCAGGAATTGAGCATCGTGAGGAGCGGGGCGAGCCCCTGGAACGCCGCGCCGTACCCGATGCTCGTCGGCACCGCGATCACCGGACGGCGCACCAAGCCGCCCACTACGCTGGGGAGGGCGCCATCCATCCCCGCCACGACGATCACCACCGCGGCATCGGCCAGCGTCTCGCGCCGCGCGAGGATGCGGTGGATCCCCGCGACCCCCACGTCCGTGATGCGCTGGACCGGATGTCCCATCGCGTCGAGGGTGACCGCGCACTCCTCGGCGACCGGGAGATCGCTCGTCCCCGCCGTGACGACCGCCACGAGATGCGTCCCCCTCGCGCGAGGGTGTGTCGCCCGCAGGAGCACCGTCCGCCCAGCCGCGTTGATCTCCGCCGCGGCGAAGTGCTGCGCGAGCGCCTCTTGGGTCGCGACCTCCGCGCGCGTGACGAGGAATCCGTCGCCGGATTCGGCGAGGCGTGCGGCGATCGCGACGACCTGCTCCGGGGTCTTCCCCTGACCGAAGACCACCTCGGGATACCCCTGTCGAAGGGCCCGATGCGTATCCACCGTGGCGAAGCCGAGCTCCTCCACCGGCGCGCTATCGAGCTGCGTCAGGGCGTCCTCCACCGATCGCTGGCCGCTGGCGACCTCGGCCAGCAGGGCCTGCACCCGATCACGCCGCATGGGTCTCCTCTGGGGCGGACTCCGCCGAATCGTGGGTCGTGTCCTGCGCGGCCTCGAGCGCCCAGTCGCTCTCGAGATAGCGCGCGAAGATCCCCTCGACCTCGTCGAACGAGTTCACGGCATGCAACTGCTTGCGCAGATCAGCCGAGTTCGGGAGGCCCTTCACATACCACCCGAGATGCTTCCGGAACTCGATCGCCGCCCCGATGGGATCGGCCTCATAGGCCTGCACCATCCGCGCGTGGTCGAGCGCGATGGCGAAGCGCTCCGCCGTCGACGGCGTGGCCGGCATGGGCTGTCCGTCAAGGAGGGCTCGCGCCTGCCGGAATATCCAGGGCTGTCCGAAGCTCCCACGCGCGATCATGACGCCGTCGCATCCGGTCTGCTCCCGCATGCGGAGCGCATCGGCGGCGGTCTTGATGTCACCGTTGCCGATCACTGGGATCTCGAGCGCCGCCTTGAGCGCCGCGATCTCGTCCCAGTGCGCATGGCCGGTGTACATCTGCGTTCGCGTCCGAGGATGCAGCGCGATCACCTTCACCCCGGCGTCCTGGCAGCGCAGACCGATCGCGACGGGATCGCGCATCTCCTCGCTCCACCCACTGCGGATCTTGCAGGTCACCGGGAGATGGGTCCCCTGCACCACCGCGCGGATGATCTCCTGCACGAGGTCGAGATCCTTGAGGCACCCCGAGCCGCCGTTGCGCCGCACGACCTTCTTGACCGGGCACCCGAAGTTGATGTCGATGTAATCGGGCTGGAACACCTCGGTCACCGCCGAGGCCGCCTCACGCATGGCCACCGGATCGGCGCCGAAGATCTGTACCCCGATCGGATGCTCCTCCGGACTGAAGCGCAGCTTCGAGATCGTCGCCTCGTTCTCACGACGGATCCCCTCCGCCGAGAGGAACTCGGTCACGACCACATCCGCGCCCCAAACGCGGCAGAGACGCCGGAAGGGGGACTCGGAGACCCCGGCCATCGGGGCGAGAAAGAGAGGGACCGCAGACGATCCGGTCGGGTATGGGTACCGCATCCGAGGAAACCTAGAAGTGAGCGCAACTCCTTGCAACGAC
>Ga0222713_10002237_pt1 | contig 20845 bp, 16 predicted proteins | sample C33_649DmetaG_FD_165061 | JGI IMG/M metagenome (GOLD analysis project Ga0222713, IMG submission 165061) | Estuarine water microbial communities from San Francisco Bay, California, United States - C33_649D | ecosystem: Environmental > Aquatic > Marine > Unclassified | place: USA: California...
AATCCCAGAGGGAGCGCATACCGGCGGCGCGGGCCACCTCGATGAGCTGATCGACCGGCTCCCCCGCCGCGATCCGGGTCTGGAGGTCCTCGTGGACCGCGAGCATCTCATGCACCGCATGCCGTCCGCGGTATCCGGTCATCGCGCATTCCGGACATCCCACCGCCCGGAAGAGCTGGCCCCCCGGCGGAAAGTACGCGCGGAGGCGCTCGGGGATATCATCGGGGCGCGCCTGGTCCTTGCAGAGCGTGCAGAGCCGCCGCAAGAGTCGCTGCGCCACGATGCCCTTCAGCGCCGCGGCAATCTTGTATGGCTCCACCCCGATGTCGGTCAGACGGGTGACGGAGGCTGCCGCATCGTTGGTGTGGAGCGTCGAGAGGACCAAGTGACCGGTGAGCGCGGCCTGTACGGCGATCTGCGCCGTCTCCCGGTCACGGATCTCACCGACGAGGATCACATCGGGGTCCTGCCGCAGGATCGATCGCAACGCCGCGGGGAAGGTGAGGCCGGCCTTCTCATTCACCTGCACCTGCACGATCCCCGGGAGGCGATACTCCACCGGGTCCTCGACCGTGATGATGTTCACCCCCCGATTCTTGATCGTCTGCAGGATCGAGTAGAGTGTCGTCGTCTTACCGGAACCGGTGGGGCCGGTGATGAGCACCATCCCCTCCCGGGCATTCATCAGTCCCGTGAGTTCCCTGAGCTCCGTCTCGAGGAGGCCGAGGGCCTCGAGCGAGAGGATGGTATTACTCTGGTCGAGGATTCGGATGACGACCTTTTCCCCCTGCGAGGCCGGGAGAGTCGAGACGCGAAGGTCCACCCGATGACCCTTCACCGCGACGCGCGCACGGCCGTCCTGCGGACGCAGACGATCTGCGATGTTGAGCTGGGCCATGATCTTGACGCGCGAGACGATCGGCACCTTGACCGCCTTGGGCAGGACCATGACCTGCCGGAGCACCCCGTCGATGCGATAGCGCACCGCGACGCCGGTCTCCTCGGGCTCGAGATGGATATCGGACGCGCGCGAGGCGACGGCCTCCGCGATCACTCGGTCGACGAGCTGGATGACGGGTCGGTCGCCGGCCTGTGAGGCGATGAGACTGAGGCTCTCTTCCCGAACCGCCTCGTCGATCGCCTCGACCTCGACCGTCCCCGTCATGGTGTTGACGAGCTGCTGGATGACGTCCCGGGGCCGATAGAGCTCGTCCAGCTTCCGCGCGATCGCCGCGGGTGGCGCGACCACCATCCGTACCGTGCGACCGAGCGCGAAGGCCAGGGTCTGTTCGCAGTCGAGATTCAGGGGATCGGCGGTGGCCACGTCGATCGTGGTGGCGCTGACGGCCACGGGGATCACGCCGTAGCGGCGCGCGAGTCCCTCCGGCATGGCTTCGATCGCCTGCGTCGTGACCGTCTCAAGATCGGCGATCTTCAGACGGAATCGCACTCCCACCGCCGCGGCGAGCTCCTCATCGGTGACATACCCGTGCTCCACTGCCGCGGTCCACAGACTCTCCACCGGCCGCGCGTCCATCTGCGCCAACTCCTCTGGCGAAAGCAACCCCTCGAGGGTCGCTCGTAGCCATTCATCCTTGGCGCGGTAGGGTCGGTTCATGCGGGAGATAGAAGGGCGATTGGCTCTCGGCAAATGTAGCGCACCCGCGGCAGCTCAGAGAGCCGGCCAGAAGGCCCGCGCCACATCTAGAGATACGAGCCATCCACGGCCCCGCAACGGCCGCGCCACGTCCAACCGCAGCAGGTCGAAGAGGCCGATCACCCCGATTCCGAGACTCGGCGCCGAGCTCCATCCACCGCCGTCCCGTGCATGGATCAGGGCCTGATGGACGTAGGGGGCGATGGTCAGCGTCGTCGGGACCGAGCCGAACCGGCCGAAACGCAGGGGAACCGACCCCGCGCGCCGATGGAGCTCGAATCGCTGGGCCACCATCGCATCGCCACGGAGCGAGTGGAAGGCGTAGCCTGGCGCCGAGAGCGGCCCCCCGGCGAACGCGCCCCACTGGACCGGGACCTCGGCCCCCGCCGTGACGCCATGGAGGAGAGTCCGGGCGATCAGGAGCCCCGCACCCACGGGATGGCGGATCTCGAACTCGGCGGAGAGGCGCGCGAAGGTGGGAGCGGCGGTTGAAACCGCGTCGGCACGCGCCAGGGAGAGTTGGGTGAGCCCCGTCAGCTGCGGCGCCATCGGGTCGGCGGCGGGAGCACGGCTCCACCCGAAGGTCACCGCGCTGAGGACGCGCCGATCCGCCGCGAGCGTCGGTTCATAGCGCCCGGTCGAGGGGGTCGCGGCGACGGTCAGGGGACGATGCCGCTCGCGGGCGAGCTCGATCGACCAGCGATCCCGCTCGCGCGGCGCCGAGCTGAATCGCACCCGTCCGCGCACAAGGCCGTACGGGTCGGTCCAATCGCTCCCGAACTCCTGCGCGGCGAGGGAGTTCCGGAGCCCGCTGATCTCAGCGAGCCCCCCCGCCTCGCCGAAGTCGTCAGACCATTCCAGGGTCCACTGGGCCTCGCGCGGCGAGCGCCAGGTGAGCGCCCCGCTCCCCTTCCATCGATGGTCCGCCGTCCCATATCGACCGAGGATCGACGCCGTGAGGCCGTTGCCGAGGGTCTGCGAGAGGCCCACGCCCGCCGCGAACCCCTCGACGCGATTGACCCGCAGGAGGTCGGAGACACGCCGTGCGGCGGGTCGCGCGAGCCCAACGCGTGCGAGGGCTCCGGCACGCACCAGCTCGCGCGCCGCCTCCTGCACCTCGCGTACCTCGGCATCATCGAGCCTGCGAATCGCCTCTGGAAGGGTCCGCAGGATCTCTCCCTCGAAGGGATAGGTGCGCTGGAGATGGCGTGGCACCTCGGTGATCTCGGGTCCCACGAACCGGTCCGGTGGCGGGGTGACGTTCGGTTCCACGTCGGTGATCTCCCATCGGCCGCGGATGATCCCGCGTGCGGGGAAATCCATCCACGTCGCCGTGCGTCGGATCTCGATCTCCTGCCGGCGCGGGAGCCAGAAGCGCCCCTCGACCAAGCCGTTCTCGAGGATGACCGAGACATCCTCGAGTTGGGGATCCCTGAGGGCAGCGCGCGTGAAGGAGAGGGTCATCCGCACCACGGCGGCATTCGCGCGATCGAGGTGGATGGCCCCAACGGCGGCGGCCTGCCGATCGTCCTTGGGGCGGACCTCGATCATCAGGACGTCGATGGCCTGCGTCCCGGAGCGGATCGCGAGCGAATCGCTGAGCCGATAGTCGTACCGCGCCAGTCCTACCGCCGAGAGGGGGTGCGCGACATCCTGCACCTCGTCGCCATCCCCCAACCGGATGATCGACGGGAAGTTGTTCTGCACGACCCCAAGATGATCGCGGTGGTAGTTCATGTCGGTGGGCAACAGGAGGGTGTCGCGCCGCCCGATGATCCGTTGCGCACTCCGATCCGGCGCCTGCCAGAGGACCTCGACCATCAGCTCGTCCGACTTCACGACGGCGGGTGGGAGGGGGAACCCTTCGCCGAATTGGGCGAGAAAGGTCACGTAGCCGTGAGCGCGGGCGCGATAGTCGCGGAGCGCGGTGTCGGCGAGTTGCGCGCTTCGACGCGCGATGGCCGAGCGGACCAGGGTCAGGGTCCGCTCGTCGTTCCAGCGCTCCTGGGCCGCGAGGGGCGACGCGAGCAGGACGAGGAGCAGGAGCCGCAGCAGGGGCATGCGGGGAATCTCATGGGGGGCCCGGGGCATCACAACCGTCGCCGAGCGGCAGGAGGGGGCACATATTTCCCCCATGTCGTTCCGCCTGACCGGCGTCGGTCACCCCACCACCTTCGACCTCCTCGGGACCGACCCGTTCGTCGTAGGGCGCGCGACGACAAATGACTGTCCGGTAGTGGACCCTACGGTCTCACGCCAGCACGCCGAGCTACGCGTCACGCCGGAAGGGGTCGCGGTGCGGGACCTCGGGTCGAGCAACGGGACCTTCGTCAATGACGCACCGGTCTCGGCGGTGGGCGGCCTCGTCCGCGCCGGGGAGACCGTCCGCTTCGGCCAGGTGGGGTTCGCGGTCAGCGCCCTCACCACCGCTCCGGTACCGCCGCCGAGCGCCGAGTCCACCGCCCCGCCCGGCGCGACGATCGTCCGACAGGTCCCCAAGCTCTCGGAGATCGAGGCGATCGCCGCGGCGCGTGCGGCGGCGCCCGCCAACGATCCCGCCGCCAAGGACCGACGCCGCCTCGCGCTCCTGCTCGAGGTCTCGAAGGGGCTCGGACGCGCAACCGATCTCGATACCCTCCTGGGGAAGATCGTCGACTACACCTTCCAAGTCCTCGAGGCCGATCGCTGCGCGATCCTCCTCGCCGACGCCGACGGCGCCCTCGTGCCGAAGCTCTCACGCGACCGACGCGGCCAAGAGGCGGGAGGCGACGTCCCGCAGTCGATCCTGCGCACCGCGCTCGACGAGCAGGTCGCCATCCTCTCGGACGATGCCGCCCAGGACGCGCGCTTCACGGGGAAATCCGTCGTGCTCCAGAAGGTGCGCTCCGCGATGTGCGTCCCCCTGCTCGACAGCGCGGGATGCGCCCTCGGCGTGCTCTATGTCGACAACTTCTCGCTCACGCGCTTCGGCGAGGCCGACCTCGACCTCCTGATCGCCTTCGCGGGGATCGCGGCGGTCTCGCTCGAGAATGGGCAGCTCGCTGAGCGAATCCGCCGCGAGGCATTGGCGCGGAGCAACTTCGAGCGCTTCTTCACCCCACAGCTGGCGGCTCGGATCGCCTCAAGCCCTGAGGCGGTCACGCTCGGCGGGGAGAAGCGCCCGGTCGCGATCCTCTTCTCCGACATCCGCGGCTTCACCGCGCTCTCGGAGACGATGAACCCCGATGCGATGGCGCGCTTGCTCACCGAGTACTTCACCGAGATGGTGGAGTGCGTGTTCCGCCACGGCGGGACGCTCGACAAGTTCATCGGCGACGCGGTGATGGCCCAATGGGGGGCGCCGATCGGCGAGCCGGACGACTGCGACCGGGCGATGCAGGCCGCGCTCGACATGATGACGGCGCTCGATGCGCTCAACGCCGGATGGCGCGCGGCAGGACGCCCGACCTTGGAGATCGGGATCGGGCTCAACGTCGGCGATGTGTTCGCGGGGAACATCGGGAGCGAGCGCCGGCTCGAGTACACCGTGATCGGTGACCCGGTGAACACCTCGAGCCGACTCTGTGGTGCGGCCGGCCCCGGTGAGATCCTCCTCTCGGAGCCGTTCCGCACCGCGCTCGCCGCCCCACCCACGCTTGATCCCCTCCCCCCGATGGAACTCAAGGGAAAGAGCCAGCCGCTCCCGGTCTTCCGCGTCCGGCGCTGATGCCCATCGGCGTCGAGGTCCCCGCAGGCTACGACCGCCTGACGGTGGGGCGTGCGACGGTCATCGCGCGACTGGCATGCCTCGATGGGTTTCGACGCGCGCTGGCCGAGGCCCCTACGGTCCATGCCTGGGCGGGATCGGCGCCCGAGGCGGTCCCCTTCCAAGGGCGCCTGATCGCGTGGGGCGTGACGCTCCCTGGCAGTGCGGTCCCAGTCGTGGTGCGCCATGCCCATCACGGTGGAGCCTTCGGGTCACTCCTCGGCGATCGCTTCCGTGGCGCCGGCCGAGCGCCCTGGGAACTCCGCATGGCGCTGCATCTGCGTGAGGCGGGGGTGCGCACCCCCGATGTGGTAGGGTTTGCGCTCTATCCCGCGGGGCTGGGCACCAATCGCATCGACGTGGTGACGCGCCGGCTCCCCGATGGCGCGGACCTCCCCACCCTCTGGGGCCGCGCCGATGCCCCGACGCGCGAGCGACTCCTCATGGCGGTCGCGGCCCTCCTGCGCGATCTGCGCGCCGGTGGGATCCATCACGCGGATCTCAACGCGAAGAATCTGCATCTGGCCTTGGAGGGTGGGCGGTGGCACGCCTGGCTCCTCGATGTGGACCGCGTGCGGCTCGGCGCGCCGAACGATGCGAGGATCGCCGAACGCAACCTCACACGGCTCGAGCGGTCGTTGCGGAAATGGCGGGATCGCTGGGAGCTCCCCATCGACGAATCAGCGATCGGTCAGCTGCGTGCCCTCGCCAGCGAGGCGATCGCATGAGTCGCGTCCCGATGGATCGCGTCTGCCTCGTGATGATGTCCGCCGTCGGCGATGTGGTGCATGTGCTCCCCCTGCTGACGGCACTCAAGCGCGCGAACCCCGCGATGCATGTCACCTGGGTGCTGCAACCTGGTCCCGCTGGGCTCGTGCGGGGCCATCCGCTGGTCGATGAGATCCTCCTCTTCGACCGGACCAAGGGACTCGGCGGCTTCCTCGAGATCCGTCGCGCCTTGCACGCGCGCCGCTTCGACCTCGTGATCAACCTCCAGGTCTACTTCAAGGCGGGGATCATCACCTCGTTCACGCGGGCCCCGGTGAAACTCGGCTTCGATCGAGCGCGGGCGCGCGACGCGAACTGGCTCTTCACCACGCACCGCATCGCACCGCACGCGATGCAGCATGTGCAGGATCAGTATCTGGAGTTCGCCGACTGGCTGGAGGTGCCCACGCACCCAGTCACCTGGGGTCTCGGTCCATGGAATGAGGCGGAGCGGGCCTGGCAACGCGAATTCATGTCGGGGTTCGATCGTCCGATCGCGCCGATCGTGATCGCAACGAGCAAGCCGGTGAAGGATTGGCTCCCGGAGCGGTGGGCCGAGGTCTGTGATGCGCTCTGGCATGACTTCGGGTTGCAGCCGGTCTTGGTCGGCGCGCGGTCGCCACGCGAACTCCATGCGGAGCGGGTGATCCTCGAGCGGGCCAAGCACCTGCCAGTGAGTGCGCTCGGTCAGGGTGGGCTGCGCGGCTTGGTCGGGATCCTCGATGCCGCGGCGCTCGTCCTCTCGCCGGACACGGGGCCGCTGCACATCACCGTGGCGCTCGACCGTCCCGTAGTGAGCCTGATCGCGTATTCGAACCCCAAGCGCGTCGGGCCCTATCGCACTTTCGGGGATCTGATGGTCGATGCGTACGGCGACCCGGGGGAAGACTATCCGATCTCGATGGAGAACCGCCCGGACCGGATGCCGCGGATCACGGTGCAGCAGGTGCTCGACCGCGTCGAGCGCTGGCGCACCCACTATGCGGCGGATTACCCGCCGCGGCTGACCCCAGCCCCGAAGTCATAGCGCAGCCCGAGCTCCGCGAGCAGCGCGACGAGTCGTCGGAGCCCGAGCCCCATCACGCTGAAATAGTCACCGTCGATACGATCGACGATCGTCGCGCCGTAGCCCTGGATACCGTAGGCACCGGCCTTATCCATCGGTTCGCCGGTCGCGACGTAGGTGGCGATCTCGTCAGCGGTGAGGGCGCGGAAGGTGACCTGGACCGATTCGACCGCACTCACGGTGCGTCCCTGATGCGCGACCGCCATCGCGGTGTGCACCGTGTGCGTGCGGCCACTGAGCCGTGTGAGGGTGGCACGCGCCTCCGTCGCATCGGCGGGCTTGCCGAGGATCACGTCGTCCAAGACGACGATGGTGTCGGCGGCGATCACCACCGAGGATGGCGCATGCGCGGCGAGGGTCGCCGCCTTGGTGCGCGCGAGTCGCTCGCAGTGCGGGACCGGGGCCTCATGCGGAAGGACCGACTCGTCGATATCGGCGGGGCGTACGACGTGCGTGATCCCGATCAGATCGAGGAGATCGCGACGGCGGGGTGATTGCGAGGCGAGGATGATTTCGAGGGGCGGGGTCATCGCTCGAGCCAGAGGGTGACGGGGCCGTCGTTCACGAGGTCGACCGCCATGTCGGCACCGAACTCCCCGGTGGCGACGTCGACCCCCTGCGCGCGCAGGAGATCGATGAACTGGAGGTAGAGCGCACGCGCCTGTTCCGGTGGGGCGGCATCGATGAACGAGGGGCGCCGCCCCTTCGCGACGTCACCGTAGAGCGTGAACTGGCTCACGACGAGGAGTGCACCCTCCACCTCCTCGAGCCCGAGGTTCATCTTGCCCTCGGCGTCGGTGAAGAGCCGGAGCCCCGTCACCTTCTCCGCCATCCAGCGGTTCTCGGCCTCGGTGTCGGTCGCGGTGTAGCCGGCGAGGAGACAGAACCCCCGCCCGATCTCCCCGATCACCGCGCCACCCACGCGCACCTCGGCGCGCGAGACCCGCTGCAGCAGGACGCGCATCGCTCCCGCCTACTCGACGGTGACCGACTTGGCGAGGTTCCGCGGCTGGTCGACGTTCGCCCCGCGCTTGACCGCGATGTCGTACGCGAGGAGCTGGAGCGGGATGCTCGCGAGCACCGGGGTGAGCATGTCCACCGTCTCGGGGATCCGGATCTCGTGATCCATGAGACCGACGAGCGCCGGCTCATCGCGGCTCGTGATGACGATCGTCTTCCCGCCGCGCGCCTTCACCTCCTGGATGTTCGAGACGACCTTCTCGAACACCGAGTCGTGTGGGGCGATGAAGACCACCGGCATCTTCTCGTCGATCAGCGCGATCGGGCCATGCTTCATCTCTGCCGCGGGATACCCCTCGGCGTGGATGTAGCTGATCTCCTTGAGCTTGAGCGCCCCCTCCAACGCGGCGGGGAAGTTGTACCCACGGCCGAGGTAGAGGAAGTTGTGCGCGTCCTGGTACGCCTCGGCGATCACCTCGATCGCCGCCGCCTGATCGAGGATCCCCTGGATCTGCGCCGGGAGGAGATCGAGGGCCTGTGTCACCTCACGCCCGCGCGTGACCGAGAGGTTCCGCTTGCGCGCGAGCTTGAGCGCGAAGAGGGCGAGGGCGACGACCTGGCTCGTGAAGGCTTTGGTGGAGGCGACCCCGATCTCGGGCCCCGCATGGAGGTAGATCCCACCATCATCCTCGCGGGCGATCGTCGAGCCGACGACATTCACCAATCCGAGCGTGCGTGCCCCGCGACGCTTCGCCTCACGCATCGCCGCCAGCGTGTCCGCGGTCTCGCCCGACTGCGAGATCACGATGCAAAGCGTCGTCGGCGTGATGATCGGATTGCGATAGCGGAACTCCGAGGCGTACTCGACCTCGACCGGGATCCGCGCCATATCCTCGATCATCAGCTCGCCGATGAGCGCGGAGTGCCAGCTCGTGCCGCAGGCGGTGATGACGATGTTGTCGATCGCCATCAGCTCATCGTGGCTCAGATTGAGCCCGCCGAGCTTGGAGGTCCCCTCCTCGAGCCGGAGGCGTCCCCGCATGGTGTTCGCCACCGTCTGCGGCTGCTCGAAGATCTCCTTCAGCATGAAGTGTTCGTAGCCGCCACGCTCGATCGCATCGAGGTCCCAGGCGATCGTCTCTACGGAGCGCCGGATCGGCGTCGCGTTGATATCGAGGATGCGATAGCCGTCAGCGGTGAGGACGGCGAGATCCCCCTCGTTGAGGTAGATCACCTCACGGGTGTGCGCGAGGATCGCCGAGGCATCGCTGGCGAGATAGTACTGGCCGTCACCGACGCCGACGAGGAGCGGGCTCCCCCTCCGTGCACCGACGATCTTCCCCGGATCCTTGCTGGAGACCACCGCGATCCCATAGGTCCCCTCGACGACGCGAAGCGCGCCGATCACCGCCTCCTCGAGCGAGCCCTCGAAGAGCTCTTGGATCAGGTGCGAGAGCACCTCGGTATCGGTGTCGGAGCGGAAGGTGTGGCCCTTCCTCTGGAGCTCCTTCCGCAGGGCATCGGCGTTCTCGATGATCCCATTGTGCACCACGGCGACGGTGTTGTCGGTGCTGAGGTGCGGGTGCGCGTTGCGATCGCTCGGCGGGCCGTGCGTCGCCCAGCGCGTGTGGCCGATCCCGACATGCCCCTTGACGGGCTGCTCGGCGAGCACCCCTTCGAGCCGCGCGATCTTCCCCTCGGCGCGACGCGTCTCGAGCGCCCCGCGATCGATCAGTGCCACGCCCGCGGAGTCATAACCGCGATACTCGAGGCGCTTGAGCCCCCCGATGAGGATCGGGGTGGCGTCCTTGGGGCCGATGTAACCGACGATACCGCACATAGAGACAGGAGGCTAAAGGCTGGAAGCTGACAGCGAACGACGAACTCCGAACGGCGACAAGCGGGATCAGGACAGAACGGCCAAGAGTTGGCGGCCGCGGTCGACGAGGGCCTGCGCACCCTCGCGGGTCGGGGCCTCGGCGATCACCCGCACGATCGGTTCGGTGCCCGAAGGGCGCACATGCACCCAACGATCGGGCCAGCTGAGGCGCAACCCGTCCTGGGTATCGGCCACGGCGTCGGGGAAGGCCGAGCGCAGCTGGGCGTAGACCGCGTCGAGTGGGGCATCGGGGCGGTCGAGCTTGTCCTTCACGATCGCGTAGCGCGGGAAGCGCGCGACGATCTTGGAGAGGGGCTCGGCCGCCTCGTGCAGGAGCTGGAGGATCAGCGCGACCCCAAGTGGTGCATCGCGGCCGAGGTGGAGCTCAGGGAGGATGACACCCCCGTTCCCTTCCCCGCCGATCACGGCACCGGCCTCGCGCATGGCGAGGGCGACGTTCACCTCACCGACCGGGGCACGAAGGACGCGCGCGCCAGACTCGCCCGCCATGTCGTCGACGATGCGGCTCGTGGAGAGGTTCGTGACCACGGGGCCGGTGCGGTGCTTCAGGACGATCCGCGTGGCGAGGGCCAGGGTGTAGTCCTCACCGATCGCCTTCCCCTCGTCGGAGACGAGGGCGAGCCGATCGACGTCGGGATCGGTCGCGAAGCCGACGGCGGCCCGGGTCTTCTTCACCAGCGCCTCGAGATCGGTGAGGTGCTCGGGGACCGGCTCGGGGGGCCGCGGGAAGCGCCCATCGGCGGTGAGCCCGATCGCGTGCACCTCGCACCCCAAGAGCTCGAGGAGGCGCGGGATCACCTCACCGCCGGCGCCATGGCAGGCGTCGAAGGCGACGCGGAACTTCCGGGCGCGGATCCCAGGGACGTCGATGAAGGGCAGCGCGAGGACCTGATCGATGTGACGCGTGATGGCCTCACCATCGAAGTGCACCTGGCCAAGACGATCCCAGGTCGCATAGGGGATCCCCTGCTCCACGAGGGCACGCATCTCGGCGCCCTGCGCGGCGCTGAGGAAGAGGCCATCGGGGCCGATGAACTTGAGCGCGTTCCACTCGATCGGGTTGTGGCTCGCGGTGATGCCAAGTCCCCCGGCGGCGTGATGATGCTCGACGGCGAGTTGGAGCGTGGGGGTCGTCGTGAGGCCGATGTCGATCACATCGGCGCCGACGCTCTCGAGCGCCGCACGCGTCACCGCGTGGAAGAGGGGACCGGAGACGCGACTGTCGCGGCCCAACACGATGGTGCGCGCGGTGCCTCGGGCGATCGCCCAGGCACCGAAGGCGGCGGCGTAGCGCGCGACGACGTCGGGGGTCAGCCCATGGCCGACACGTCCCCGGATGCCGGAGACGCTGATCATCAGACGAGGATCGGGAGACATCCGTGAAAGATACGGGGCTCCCCTCGGCAAGAGGAGCCGAGCGCGGAGACGTTATCGTTCAGGGCGTGGACACCCTCGCCCTCCGCCTCGCCGCCGCCGGCGGCCGCATCGACGATCTCCCCGCCTCGCAGCTCGTAGCGGCGGGATTCACCCTCCTCCAGCGGAGCGCGCCGCTCGTACGGATGCTCGCCGGGCGGCGGAGCGCGCTCCTCCTGCCACCGGGGCCTGCGGCGGTGGTCGCGCTCGCGGCGAGCGATGGGCGGGGGGCGGTGGTGCTGCCGACCGACGCCCCGGCCTCGGAGATCGCGGCCATCTGCGCGGCCTCCCATGTGGGCGCCGTACTCACCATCAAGGCCTATCGACCGCTCGTGCCGGCATCGCTCGGCGCGGTGCTCCTCGATGCGATCCCGAGAACAGCGCTCGTTTACACCCCCGAGGGTCGAGAGCAGACCGTCGACCTCGGGTCGCATGTCGGACTGACGGTCGAGGGGGAGACCGATCTCCCCGGACGAGACGAGGAGTGTCTGCTCTTCGCGTCGACGCCTCCCGTCGTCCTGACACACCGAGAGGTCCTCGCGCTCGACCCTCTCGAAGGATCGCGCGCCAGCGCGCTCCTCATCCCCCTCCTCGCGGGTCGCTCGATCACGTCACCGCCGTCCTCGTCCTGAGGCAGTCGGTGCTCGCGCGGTTCGCCATGGGGCGGTATGCTTGAGCGTTCCTCAATGAGATTCCTCTCCCGAATGCGTTCTCGCATCGTCTCCCTGCTTCTCCCCTTGGTCGCCTGCGGCGACCCGTCTGCGCGCGGTGCGACGCAGGTGAAGATGCTCGACAACGCCTACAACGCGCCGGTGGTCCGGATCCCCGAGGGGGCCGGCGTGATCTTCACCAATGCCGGCCGGAACCCCCATAATCTCGTCCCGGTCGACCCCGACCGGTGGCCGACCATCGACACCAGCGCCGTGACTCCCGGCGGGAAGCGCACGGTGCAGCTCGCCGCGGCAGGGGTATACGAGTACTACTGCTCCTATCACGGGACGCGCGATGGTCTCGGGATGTGGGGTGCGGTCGTGGTGGGTGACACGACGTACACCGGCCACCGCGCGAACCCGCCGGCGGCCGTTCCCTCCGGCACCGGCACCGTGCGACGCGTCCCCGCGCCCTACGGCACGATCCAGGGCGCCGTCGATGCCGCAGCGCCCGGCGACCTGATCCTCATCGCCCCGGGCATCTACCGTGAGGAAGTGACGGTCACCACCCCGTCGCTGGTCATCCGCGGTCTCGACCGCAACACGACGATCGTGGATGGGGAGTTCATTCGCCCGAATGGGTTCAACGTCTTGGCCGATGCCGTCGCCATCGAGAACATCACGGCGCGCCACGCGACGCTGAACGGCTTCTTCTGGACGGGTGTCACCGGATACCGCGGCCGCTACCTCACCGCGTACAACAACGGCGACTACGGGATCTACGCCTTCGACTCACGCGACGGGCTCTTCGAAGACTCCTACGCGAGCGGGGCCCCCGATGCCGGATTCTACATCGGGCAGTGCGCCCCCTGTGATGCGATCATCCGACGGGTCATCTCGGAGCACAATGCGGTCGGGTACTCCGGGACGAACGCCGGCGGGAATCTCTTCATCGAGCAGTCGATCTGGCGCCACAACCGCGGCGGGCTGGTCCCGAACACGCTCGACACGGAGCTCTATCCCCCGCAGCGCCGCACCGTCATCCGCGGCAACCTGATCCACAGCAACCACAGTCGGACCGCCCCGGGCCGCGGACTCTCACCCTTGGCGTGGGGCAATGGGATCGTCCTCGGCGGCGGGCGCGACAATGTCGTCGAAGACAATGTCATCGTCGATCACGTCGGCCACGGCGTGATGATCGCCCCCCTTGCCGATGCCAATTTCTGGCCGGCGCGCGGCAACGTGGTGCGGAACAACCGCGTGGCGAACAACGGGCGGGCGGATGTCGCGATCGGCGGCCCGGCGAGTCTGGGGAATCACGTCGACCGGCAACGCTCGGCGTCGCGCACCGCGCCGCGCTCGCTCGGCGTCGCGGCCACGTCGGCGCGCCCGGGCGGCGAGGAGAATGACCTCACCCCGACCCTCGCGCTTGCCCTGCGCATCTGGCGGCTCCGAGGGGTCGAGTACCCAAGCTGGAAGACCCAGCCGGTCCCGCCCCCGCAACCGACGATGCCCGACGCGGCGTCGGCGCCCGCGGTGCCCGCGATGCAGGTCTTCGCGCGCGCCCAAGCGGATACGACCGACGACCGGGCGGTCGTTGGCGCCGAGGCCCTATTCCAACAGGCCCTCGATACGCCCGTCCGCGGAATGGCGCCGGCCATCGCCCACGCACAGGCGTTCGTGCCGCTGACGCCGGTTCGGCTGCTCCTCCTCGTGCTGCTGCTCGGGGTGCAGCGCGCCCTCCTCTGGCATCGCCGCCGGCGCGGTCATGATGTGATCGTCGCACAGCGGGCCTTCCGCCTCGTCCTCGCGGTCGGCGTGGCGTGGATCGGGCTCGCCCTCACGGTCGCCACCCTGTACAGCGGCATCTGATGCTCTCGCGACGAGAGCTGCTCCTGCTGGTCGGTGGGGCGGCCGCGGGCGGGGTCGGGGCGCGCGTCCTCGGCTTCCCTCGTTCCGAACCGACGCCGGTGATGACCGACGATTTCGCCGCGTCCCACGGCCCATACGGTCATGCGGTGGAGCCACCGCGCATGCTGGGCCCAGGATCGCTCGATGCCGCGACGGTACCACCGCCACGCGTCGCCGGCCCCATCGCGCGCACCATCACCGTCGCGCAACGCCCGGTCGAGGTCGCGGCCGGACAGACCCTCGATGCGTGGACGTTCGATGGATCGATTCCCGGACCGGTGTTGCGCGTCACCGCCGGGGAACGTCTGGCGCTCACCGTGCGGAACCGCACCACACACCCACACAACCTACATACGCACGGTGCGCACGATCCCGCGGCCGATGGCTGGGAGCCGATTCCCCCCGGTGGCGAGCACACCTACCAGCTCGATCCCTCACCGGCGGGGCTCTATCCCTATCACTGTGATCTGATGCCGTCCACGCAGCACATCGGTCGTGGGCTCTACGGGGCACTATTGGTCGATCCGCCGGCTGCGCGCCCTGCCGCCGTGGAGCGCGTGCTCATCCTCGGCGGGTTCGACCTCGACGGTGATGGCCGCTCGGAGCTCTTCGGTTGGAATGGCATCGCAGGATATTTCGCCCGACACCCGCTCAAAGTCCCTGTGGGAGCCTTGGTCCGCCTGCACGTGATCAACCTGGTGCCTGACGAACCGGTCGCCACCTTTCACATCCATGCCCAGACCTTTGACGTGTTTCGGTCAGGAACCCGCCACACCCCCGATGCGCACACCGATGTCGTGCCGCTGACCCTGGGGGAGCGCGCGATCCTTGAGATGCGCTTTCCAGTCGCCGGGCGCTATATGTTCCATCCGCATCAACCCCGGATGGCCGAGCGAGGCGCGATGGGCTGGATCGCCGCGGTCGATGCGTAAGACCTGAGTTCGACGGGGAGCGGCCCCTCGAATCGACGCGACGACCCCACGCCGCCGGTAGATTCCCGTCATGTCGATCCGCCGCCTCGCGCTCCCTCTCGGGCTGCTGGCTCTCGCGCTCTTCGAGGCCGCGGCCGTCTGGTTCGTGATGCCCCTCCCGGGCTCACAGCGCGTCCGCAGCGTCGAGATCGCCTACACGCTCCACGCGCTCCGCTGGCCGATCCGCGCGCTCTGCCTCGTGATGATCGCCTGGGGGGCTCCGGCGGCTCCGCGCGCCGGATGGCGCCGATGGGCCTTGACGGTTCTCGCCTTGGCGACCGGCGGGATCACCTACGCGACGAACTTCGTCATGGCGGCGGACCGGATCTTCCAGCAGCCCGAGAGCGTCACGATGGTCGCCGCGGCCGCCACCGAGGTCGCCCCGGATCGCCTCGTGGTCGGCGTCGTGGTGAACGGCGAGGCGCGCGCCTATCCCCTGCAGTTCATCGGCTACCATCACTTCCTGACCGATACCATCGCCGGCCGTCCGGTCCTCGTCACCTATTGCACCGTCTGCCGCACGGGACGCGTCTTCGATCCGGTGCTCGACGGCGCCGTGGAGCGGTTCCGACTCGTGGGGATGGACGAGTTCAACGCGATGCTCGAGGACCGGACCACCGGGAGTTGGTGGCGCCAGGCGAATGGCGAGGCGCTCGTCGGGCCGCGACGCGGGACGGTGCTCGCCGAGGTCGCGAGCGTGCAGGTGACGCTCCGCCGATGGATCGCGCTCCATCCGAGCACACAGGTGATGCGCGGCGATCCACGCTTCACCGCGGCGTACGACAAGGACTATGCCTTCGAGCGCGGGACGAGCCGTCGTACCCTCACCGGGACCGATCCCCGCTCGTGGGAGCGGAAGTCGTGGGTGGTCGGGGTGAGCCTCGGCGGGGCCGATCGCGCCTACGATTGGAACGCCCTCCTCAAGGTGGGAGCGATCAACGACACCCTCGCGGGGCGCCCGATCGTCCTCGTGGTCGCCACCGACAGCGCGAGCTTCTTCGCCTTCGAGCGCCCCTCGGCGGAGGGACGCCTCCTGCGCGATGGGGACTCCCTCCGGGCGGGGCCGGTCGCCTACGGGTTCAACGGGCGTGGCCCGGTCGACTCCCTCCAGCCGGTCGGCGCGAGCCAGGAGTTCTGGCACAGCTGGCAGAGCTTCCATCCCCGGACGACGCGCTACCCCTGACCCTCGCCGGCGATCGGGGCGGTCCGGTACCTTTCAGGCATGACCCAGATTCTCCCAGACGACGTCGGCCGCGGCTTCTCCACCCGCGCCATCCATGCGGGGCAGCGCCCCGACCCCACGACGGGCACCATCATGCCCCCGATCCATCAGACCTCGACCTACGCCCAGGAGGCGCTCGGGGTCCACAAGGGGTACGAGTACGCGCGGAGCAAGAACCCCACGCGCGAGGCGCTCGAGCGGAATGTCGCCAACCTCGAGGGGGCCAAGCATGGCTTCGCCTTCTCGTCGGGGATGGGGTGCTTCGACACCCTGATGAAGCTCTTCCGCGCCGGCGATCACCTCGTGATCGGCTCCAACGTCTACGGCGGGACCTTCCGGCTGGTCGATAAGATCATCCAGCACTACGGGATCGCGATCTCGTGGGTCGATACGCGCGATCCGCAGAAGATCGAGGATGCGATCCGTCCCAACACCAAGGGGCTCATCCTCGAGACGCCGACGAACCCGTTGATGCACCTCACCGACCTCGCGGCAGCGAGCGCTATCGCGAAGAAGGCCGGCGCCCTCACGATCGTCGACAACACCTTCGCCTCCCCCTTCTTCCAGAACCCCCTCGCCTTGGGCGCCGACATCGTCTGGCACTCGAGCACGAAGTACCTGAACGGGCACTCCGATCTCTTGGGCGGCGTGGCGGTGATGAACGACGACGCGCTCGCGGCGCGCGTGCAGTTCGCGCAGAACTCCGGCGGCGCCGTTCCCGGCCCGATGGATGCCTGGCTCACCCTCCGCGGGACGAAGACGCTGGCGCTGCGCATGCGCGCGCACGATGCGAACGGCCGGGCCGTGGCGCAGTGGCTCGCTGACCGTATGGGGGCGGAGCGGGTCTTCTTCCCTGGCCTTCCCTCGCACCCACAGCACGAGCTCGCGAAGCGCCAGATGCGCGGCTTCGGCGGGATGGTCTCCTGCGAGACCGGCTCGCGCGAGAACGCCGACCGGATCGTCCGTCGCTTCCGGCTCTTCACCCTTGCCGAGTCACTCGGCGGCGTCGAGTCGCTCGTCTGCCAGCCGGCGGGGATGACGCACGCCTCGATCGAGCCGGCGCGTCGCCTCGAGATCGGGATCACCGATGGGTTGCTCCGCCTCTCCGTGGGTGTGGAGGACATCGAGGATCTCCTCGAGGATCTCGAGCAGGCCTTCCAGGGGATCTGAGTCGAGCCGATGAAGATCCTGTTGGTCGGGAGCGGGGGGCGCGAGCATGCGCTCGCCTGGAAGCTCATGCGGGACGATCCCACCTGTGAGGTGATCGCCGCCCCCGGCAACGCGGGGATCGCGCGTGTCGCGCGGTGCGTCCCGGTGCGCGTGAATGACCTCGACGGATTGGTCGTGCTCGCGAAGGCCGAGGGGGTCGCCTTCACCGTCGTCGGCCCCGAGGCCCCGCTCGAGGCGGGGATCGTCGATCGCTTCCGGGCGGCAGGGCTCCCGATCTTCGGCCCCACCGCTGCGGCGGCGCGGATCGAGACCTCCAAGCACTTCGCGAAATCGCTGATGCTGAAGGCGGGGATCCCCACCGCACGAGCCGAGACCTTCACCGAGGTGGCGGCAGCGAAGGCCGCGGTGCGTGGACATTCGCTCCCCGTGGTGATCAAGGCGTCGGGGATCGCCGCGGGCAAAGGGGTGGTGATCGCCCAATCCATCGACGAAGCCGACGCCGCGATCGAGATGATGCTCGTGGAGCAGGCGTTCGGTGCGGCGGGGGCCGAGGTGTTGGTCGAGGAGTTCATGACGGGTGAGGAGCTCTCCCTCTTCGCGCTCACCGATGGCTCGCATCTCCTTCCCTTCATCGCCGCGCAGGACCACAAGCGGATCGGTGAGGGGGATACGGGCCCCAACACCGGCGGGATGGGGGCCTATGCCCCGGTCACGCTCGCGACCCCGGCGCTGATGGACGAGGTGATGACGCGGATCCTCCAGCCGACGCTCGCGGCGATGCGCGAGGCGGGGTGCCCCTTCACCGGATTGCTGTATGCGGGATTGATGCTCACCCCCGAGGGGCCGAAGGTCGTCGAGTTCAACTGTCGGTTCGGTGATCCAGAGACGCAGGCATTGCTCCCGCTCATGGCGTCGAGCTTGCTCACCCCGATGCGCGCGATCGCGCGCGGGGAGTCGATCGCGGGGTTCCTCCCGTTGGCCTGGCATGACGGCGCGTCGGTGACGACGGTGGTGGCGGCCGCGGGGTATCCCGGCTCGGTGCGCAGCGGAGACCCGATGCAGCTGCCTACCGATGCTGAGACACACTGGACCTTCCATGCGGGGACGGGGCGTGATGCGGACGGGACGCTCGTCACGAGCGGCGGTCGCGTGGTCGCGGTGACGGCGATCGCGCCGACGATCGCCGCAGCGCAGCGGGCGAGCGCGGAAGCGGCGGCGGCGGTGCGGTTCGATGGGGCGCAGTTCCGTCGGGATATCGGCTGGCGCGAGCTCGCGCGCGCGTAGCGACGCAGCGTGCCGGAGCTCCCCGAGACCGAGACGATCGCGCGGGACCTCGATGCCGCGCTCCGTGGGGCGGTGATCGATGCGGTGACGGTCGTGCGTGGCGATGTATTGCGCGAGGCGACCGCTGCCGCATTCGTTCGCGCGGTGCGCGGGTCGCGCATCACGAGTGTGAACCGACGCGCGAAGAGCATCGTGGTCGCACTCCAGTCACACTTCCTTGTCGTGACCCCACGCTTCACTGGCGCGCTCCTCCTCACCGAGCCCGCTGACGATCGCTACACCTGCCTGCACCTCGCCCTCGCCGACGGCCGCACCCTCCGCTACCATGACATCCGCCGACTCGGCACCGTCGCACTGCACGATGCCGCGCGGCACGCGGCATGGGATTCGGCCCTCGGCCCCGAACCCCTCGACCACGCGCTCGATGCGGATGCGTTCTGGCACGCGCTTCGGTCCTCTCGCCAAGCGATCAAGACCCTCCTGATGGATCAACGGAAGCTCGCCGGCGTGGGGAACATCTACGCCAACGAAGCGCTCTGGCGCGCGGGGATCCGTCCGACTCGCGCCGGCAAGTCGCTCCGACGCCTCGAGGTGGGTGGGCTGCTCGACGCGCTGCGCGCCGTCCTCACCGAGTCGATCGCGCTCCGCGGGACGACCTTCCGTGACTTCCAGGATGCGTACGGCGTGCGCGGGGGATTCGCCGCGAAGCTCGCGGTCTATGGCCGCGGAGGACAACACTGCCACCGCTGCTGCACCCCGCTTCGCGCCACGCACCGACTCGCCGGACGCCAGACGGTCTGGTGCGCCACCTGCCAGCGCTGAGATGCCTGCCCGCCGTCGTCGCCGCCGTGCCGTCGCCCCGACCCCCGCCGAGCTCGCCCGGATCGAGGCGATGCGCGCGCTGGTGAAGGCCGACGCCCGTGACGAACCCGGCGTCTACCGCATGAGCTCCCCCGAGGGCGAGGTCATCTATGTCGGGAAATCGAAGGCGCTCCGCACCCGACTCCTGAGCTACTTCCGTGCCGAGTACCCGACGGACAAGGGGGCGCGCATCCTGCGACAGGCCGCGACGCTGGTCTGGGATCCGCTCCCGAGCGAGTTCGCCGCCCTCCTGCGCGAGATGCAGCTCATCAAGCAGCTCCGACCGCGCTACAACGTCGCGATGAAGCGTGAGGCGCGCGCCTATGGCTTCGTGCGGCTCTCGCAGGGCCCCGCCCCGCGCCTCCAGGTGGTGCGCTCCGCCGGTCTCGACGAGACCGCGACCTACTACGGTCCCTTCCGTGGGGCGCATCAGCTCGAGGAGGCGGTCCGCGCCCTCAACGACGTGCTCGGGCTCCGCGACTGCGCGCTCAGCACCCCGATGCACTTCCCCGACCGCCCCGACCTCGGCCCCGCCCGCACACGCACCCCGGGATGCATCCGCCACGAGATCGGCAAATGCCTCGGTCCCTGCATCGGTGTGGTGGCGGAGCCCGCGTATCTCGAACAGGTGCGCACCGCGCTCGCCTTCCTCGAGGGGGAGACCGAGACCCCGCTCGCCCCGCTCCACGCCGAGATGACCCGCGCGAGCGAGGCGCTCGACTACGAGCGTGCTGGGGTCTGGCGCGACAAGGTCCGGAGTCTGGAATCGCTCCGCGAGCAGTTCGCGCGGATCCGCTTCGCGCTCGAATCACTCAGCTTCACCTATCACATCCCCGGCGAGACACCGGAGGCTGACCGCACCTATGTGGTCCGTCGGGGACGCGTGCGCCACGAGTGCCCCACCCCACGCACGGCCCGTGAGCGCGCGGCACTCGCCGAGCGGATTCACGAGGTCATCACCCCGGTCGAGCGCGAGACGACGACGGTCCCGGGGCGAGAGGTGGATGAGGTGCTCTTGGTCGCCGCCTGGTTCCGCAAGTTCCCGAAGGAGCTCAAACGGACCAGACCACTCACACCCTGAGCGCGATCAACTCGGCTTCGACGCGTCCGGCGTCGACCGTCAGCACCGCCACACTCGGCAGGAGATCGAAGCGCCGAGGCCCTGCGGCACCGGGATTGATGATCACTCGCCCGTCGATCGAGTCGATGCTCTGCTTGTGGGTGTGCCCGAAGACGCAGACCTGAGCCGAATAGCTGGCGGCGACCT
>Ga0222713_10002243_pt1 | contig 20823 bp, 18 predicted proteins | sample C33_649DmetaG_FD_165061 | JGI IMG/M metagenome (GOLD analysis project Ga0222713, IMG submission 165061) | Estuarine water microbial communities from San Francisco Bay, California, United States - C33_649D | ecosystem: Environmental > Aquatic > Marine > Unclassified | place: USA: California...
TGCTGAACCAGGGGCCGGTCTAAGTGATGACGGACAGGCCGGTACCGCCCGCGCTCCCCGATGGCGCGCGCGCCGAGCTGCTGTATTCGGAGTTTCCGCTGACGCGCTTTGGCTATGGCCGGGCGGGGGCGGATTACGTCGACGGTTATACCGCCTTTGCCCAGCGCCATGGCTGGCTCAAGCTGCTGCCGCTTTACTGGTACACGCTTTATCGCGTCGAACGCTCGGCGGCGATCCGCTCGTAGAGCTCAAACAGCTTTTCGAAATGCTGCTCGACATGGAAGACCTGCGCGTCCGCGGCCGCCAGCGCGGCACGCGACTGGGCGGCGCGGTCGCCTGACAGCAGTCGCAGGATGGCCTCCGCGGCATCGTCGGCGTCACCTGCGCGATAGGTTTGCGAATAGCCCGGACCGGCAAAGGTCGCCGAGGCGCCGGCATCGGGCACGATCAGCGGCGTGCCCGAACACAGGGCTTCCGCCAGCACCAGGCCGAAGGTTTCCGCTGCCGAGCCATGGATAAGGGCATCGGCGCTGGCCATCACGGTGGCAAGCTGTTCGGGGTCATTGATCTGCCCCGCGACATACACATGATCGGCCCACTGCGCCCAGCGTTCGACCGAGGCGCGGAGGAAACCATCGCCCACCATGTAAAGCCCGACCTTGCGCGACTTCTGCGCCCGGCTGACCGCCTGGATCAGCGTGCGCAGGCGCTTTTCGGGATGATGCCGCCCCACCGCGATCAGCAGCGACGCGTCCTCATCCAGCCCGCAGGTCGCCAGCATTTCGCGCCGCGCCGTGGCATCGTAGAAATTGGGCGAAAACTTGCTGCGCTCCACCCCGAACGGCGCGACCTGGATGTTCTCCAGCCCGAAACCGGCAAAGCGCTGGGCCAGCGCCGGATTGGTCACGATGGCGGCGTCATATTTGCTGTTGAGCCGGTTGAGGTAATTCCAGAAAAATCCGAACAGGCGGTCGACGCGCTCTGGTCCCAGCAGGCCGCCCAGAAAGGTCTGCGGATAGACCGCCACCGGATCGGCATGCATGAAGAAGACTTTGGTGGCGGGGCCCTTCCAGCGCGCCGCCAGCCAGCCGCCGCGCCAGGGGGAAGAGCCTTCCACCAGATCGGGCTGCAGCGCGTCCAGCACCTGCCACACATCCCTGGCGCGCCAGAACATGCGGTAGTTGCGGTCCAGCGGCAGATGCGGGCTTTTCACCCAGGCGATCGTGCCGCCATGGGCCTGTTCCATGCGCGTTTCCGCGCCGGGCGCGATCACCGTCAGCTCGTGACCGAACTTGTGCGCCAGCGCCAGCTTCTGGTTGATGTAGCGCCTGACCCCGCCGCCGGTCGGCGAATAAAACTCGCAAACGTCTACGATTTTCACGAAGCAGCCCCGGCCAGCAATGACTTATAATAGCCCAGCATGCGGGCCATCGTCTCGTCCCAGCTAAAAGTCAGCGCCCGGGCCCGGCCTGCCTGGCCCATGCGCTGGCGCAGGCCTGCGTCCCGGGCCAGCGTCGCGAGATTGTCAGCAAAGCCCTGCGCATCGCTGGCATCGGCCAAAAGGCCGGTCTCGCCCGCCACCACCAGCGAACGGCTGCCGGTGGCGTCTGCGCAGACGCAAGCCAAGCCCGACGCCATCGCTTCCAGCGTGACATTGCCGAAGCTTTCGCTGTCGCTGGGAAAGATGAAAATGTCCGACGAGGCATAGGCGGTCGCCAGGTCTTCGCCCACGAGAAATCCGGCGAAGATGGCGCCCGGCAATTCTGCTTGCGCAAAGGCCCGGTCCGGCCCGTCACCCACGATCACCACCCGGTGCGGCGCCTTCAGCAGATTGAGCGCCCTGGTCAGCGTATCCAGCCGCTTTTCGCGCACCAGCCGCGAGACATGCAGCACCACCAGTTCATCCGCGCCGATGCCATGTTGCGCCCGCCAGGCGGCGCTGCGCTTGGCAGGAGAAAACCGCGCCGTGTCGACACCACGCGGCCAGGGCTTGAAATTGTCCCGCAAGCCGTCGGCCAGAAGAATATCGCGCGTGGACCCCGACGGCACATACACTTCGCGGCAGGCGCCATAGAAGCGGCGCAGGATGGCTTTCAACAGGCCTTCCAGCGGCGCCAGATACCAGTAGTGTTTGAGATAGGTCTCATAGCGGGTGTGGTAGGTGGCGACGACAGGAATGTCGTTCTTGCGCGCCAGCGTCAGCGCCGCATGACCCAGAAGGTCGGGCACCGCGATGTGGATGATGTCGGGCTGAAAATCCAGCAACTGGCGTTTGACATAGCCGGCCATGCCCAGCGCCAGCCGGTATTCGGGGCGCGCGGGCAGGGGCAGCGACGGCACCGAGGTCACGTCGCCGGCATGGGCGAAGTCGGGCGCGCCGGCCGTGGGCGCGAACACGCGCACTTCCACGCCCTGCGACAGCAGATAGGCCACAAGGCGGTTCAGCGTCAGCGCGACGCCATCCTGGATGAAGTTGTAGGAGCTGGTGACCAGTGCGACCCTTAGGGGTTCACTGGGGGGCCGATCCAGGGCCAATTATTCAGCGCTGCGGCGCAGCTTTTCCAGTTCGCGCGCCACCACCGGAACGGTCTGGAGAATCTGTTCCTCGGTGTGGTTGGCGGTCAGGAAGAAGCGCAGACGCGCCGTGGTGGCCGACACGGCCGGGCGCACGATGGGCTGAACCTCGATGCCGTATTGCAGCAGGTTGTGCGACAGCATCATCGCCATCCTGTCGTCGCCTACGATCAGGGAGGCGACGGGGGATTCCTCGTCGCCGCCAATGGGCAGACCGTATTCGCGCGCCACCTTGCGGAAAAACCTGGCGCGTTCGCGCAGGCGCTTGGGGCGGTGCGGTTCGCGTTCCAGAATGTCCAACGCCGCTATGGCTGCGGCGGTGTCGGGGGGCGACAGGCCGACGCTGAAGATCAGGCCCGGGCAGAGGAAGCGCATATACTCGATCAGGCCGGCGTCGCCAGCGATATAGCCGCCGCTGGACGCCAGGGTCTTGCTCAGCGTGCCCATATAGACGTCGATGCTGTCCACCGGCAGGCCGGCGGCTTCGCAGACGCCCCGGCCGGTCTGGCCGACAACGCCAAAGGAATGGCATTCGTCCACCATCACCAGCACATCATGCTTCTTCTTGATCGTGGCTAGCTTGGCGAGGTCCAGGATCTGGCCGTCCATGCTGTAGACGCCTTCGGCGACGATCAGCCCGCGGCGGAAATTGGCACGTTCGCGCGTCAGCAGTGCGTCAAGCTCGTCCCAGTTGCCGTTTTCATAGGTGAAGGTCTTGGCGCCCGACAGGCGCGCGCCGGTGATGATGCTGTTGTGGGCGCCGGAGTCGTAGATGACGGCGTCGGGGCGAGCGAGCAGGTGCGAGATAACGCTCACATTGGTGAGGTAGCCGCTGATGAAGATCAGCGCGTCCTCGGTGCCCAGAAAGTTGGCCAGCTTCTGTTCCAGTTCGCCATGCAGCTCAATCTGGCCGGCCACGATGCGGCTGGCCGAGGCCGATGTGCCGTACTTGTCGATGGCGTTCTTGGCGGCGGCGGTGACGGCGGGGTGGCCGTTCAGGCCCAGGTAATTGTAACCGGAATAGCTGATCAGGCTGACGCCATCGCGGCGGATGACGCTGTGGCTGACGCCGTCGCGCGGATGGAAGAAGGGAATGGCCAGCCCGTTGGCGTCCAGATCCTGCAGGCGGCGGCGCAAGGCGCGATAGCCGGCAAAATCGTCAACGACGCTTTTGCGTTCGGCTTCATTTTCGGACGGGGTGGCCGTTTGCTCGGCGGCCGCAGATTGGGTCGTCATTGCCCCTCAGACTATCTCTAAAAAAATTGCCCCCACGACCGAACAGGCCGGCATGGCGCGAGCATATCCTGAAATATATATGCCACAACCTTCGCCATCACGGTAAGTCTAAGTATCTGAGGCGAAAATCCGGGTTTTTGATCGTCCTTCGCTGCCCGTTTTATGGTCGTTGCGGTAACGCGTTTTGCGCGAAGCCCTTGTATTTACCGGTTTTGCGCCGGTGCCCGCGTAATATTCGGTAGTATTTACCCCATTTGACGACGGCTCGTGCGCGATTGGGCCTTGGCGTAAACCCATGCCTGTACAGGCAAAAACCTGCGTCATAGTATCCCCAAAAGGGTGAAAAGCCGGATGCCTGGCCGCCCGTGGCCCGGTTACACCGGCACCAGCACCCCACAGATTCGAAGAGCAAGTCATGCTTTCTGCGCAGCATCTGGTGAAGGCTTTTGCCGGACGCCGGGTCATTGAAGATGTGACTCTGCAGTTGGAGCGCGGCGAAGTCGTGGGCCTGCTGGGCCCCAACGGCGCGGGCAAGACAACCACCTTCAACATGCTGACCGGCATGGTGACGCCCGATGCCGGCACCATCCGGCTCGACGACCATGACATCACCGCCATGCCCTTTTACGACCGCGCCCGTTTCGGCATCGCCTATCTGCCGCAGGCGCCATTCGTGCCACGTGGGCTGACAGTGGAGCAGAACATCCTGCTGGTGCTGGAAGCGCGGTTGCCGGATGCCGCGTCGCGCACCGCGCGTCTGGATGAGCTGATCGGCGAATTCCGCCTGGAAGAGCAGCGCAGAAAGCGCGTGGGCGAACTGTCTGGCGGCCAGCGCCGCCGCTGCGAGATCGCGATCACGCTGGCCTTCGCGCTGATGGATGAGCCATTCGCGGGCGTCGACCCCCATGCCACCGATGAAATCACCCAACTGATCCGGCATCTCGCCAGCCGGGATATCGGCGTGTTGATCACCGACCACAAGGCGCGCGAACTGCTGTCCATCGTCGACCGCGCCTATGTGATCGACAGCGGCCGCGTGCTGGCCGAAGGCGAGACCGCCAGCATCGTTTCCAATGATGCGGTGCGCCGCGTCTATCTGGGCGAGGCGTTCCGGCTCTGATGGCTCCGATCTCAGAACCGCCCGTGATCGGCGGCCCGGCTCCACAGTCGGGTTTGCGGGCCATGCTGAAATCTTTCGTCAAGGGCGACTACGCGCGCGACTTTTTCAGAAGCGTGGCGGGCCAGACATTGGCAGTGATCGTGCTGATCGAAGCGATCTTCCTGGCCGAGCATTTCACCTGGGTGTTCAAGGATGCCGTGCGGCATGAGGCCAATCTTTTTGGCATCTCGCTGATCCTGATGCTGACCAGCGCCGAGATTTTCGATCTCGCACTGGCCATCGCCATCCTGATGGCCAGCTATGCCACCTTGCTGCGGATGCGCGAGAACCGCGAGATGCTGGTGCTGTTCGCCTCGGGGCTGGGCCCGCGCCAGCTCAGCGCCCTCATTCTGGTGGTGGCGCTGGCCGGGCAGGTGGTCAGCACCATCGGTTCGGGACTGATCGACCCCTTGGCGCGCTATACCCAGCGCACCATTCTGTTCCATTCACAGCTCCAGTCTCTGAAGAATGGCGTGGCGACGGGCGAGTTCTATTACTTTCCGTCCTATGTCGCCTACGCGATGGATCATGTGAAGGATGGCGCGCCGCCCCCGGCCGCGCCCGGTGAGGTGCCGGTGATCGATGCGTCAGGCCAGGCTCCGGCGCGGCCCGACCGCACCCTGTTCGTCTATCAGCAGATTGCGCCCACGGCGTCACGCGTCGTCACGGCGGCGCAGGCCCGGCTGGATGGTCCCGACCATTCAGGCCGCGTCACGCTCAACCTCAATGATTTCACCTCGCATACGTTTGCCGACACCAATCCCGCGCCCACCGCCAATGGTGGGGTGACGCGGCCCGATCCGGTCGGCAACCAGCTGAGCGAATTCAAGAACGTGCCGCGCATCAACATGAAGGTGCGCGACATGAGCCAGTTGATGATGGTGGACCAGCTTCTGCCGTTTGGCTCGCGCGGCGCCACCAATCCGGCGGAACAGACGCTGGTGGAACAGTTGTTCGTGCCCGACACCGGCACCGCCGAAGCGCGCGAAAGCCAGATGCGTCTTCTGTCCGAACGTTTCTCGCGCAGCCTGCTGGCCTTTCTGGCGCCACTGGTGGCGCTGCTGGGCGTGGCGCTGACCACCCGTCTGACCAACTGGTTCGCGCTGCCGCTGTCCTGCCTGGCGTTGATGTCGGTCAATCTGGCAGCTCAGTCGCTGATCGGCAGCATCAAACCCACCAGCGTGACCGGGGCGCTGCTGCCCATGCTGCTGCTGTATGCGACTGCGGCGTGGCTGGTGATGACGCTGCTGGTCTGGGGTCACAACAATTTCGTGCGGCCACGGCTGGGGCGCTCATGACCAGCCTCAAGCCGCGTGGCGGCCGCCCCATCTATCTTTCGACGCTGGGCGTGCATACGCGCTACATGCTCAGCGCCTATCTGCGTCACATATTGATGGTGTCGGGCGCGCTGATGACCATCGCCCTGACCATCGATCTTTGGCCGCAGGTCGCGCAGCTCAGCGCCGATCCCGCGCGGGGTGGGCCGTTGCTGATCTGGAACGTGGCGCGGCTGGCCGTGCTGCGGCTGCCCGACCTGTTTCCGCCGCTGTTGCCCTTCGCGACCTTTCTGGGCGTGGTGTGGAGTGAAAGCGCCTTTACCGAATCGCGTGAACGGCTTCTGATCTGGAACAGCGGACGCTCGCCGCTGCTCTGCCTGGTGCCGGCGGCATTGACGGGCATGCTGATGGGCACGTCGCTGTTCATACTGGACGGGTTACTGCGCCCGGCCGCCATTCATCTGCAGATGTCCGAAGTGCTGGGGCGCGAGGGCATCCGCCTGGACCGCAGCCTCAGCGGCGGCAATCACTGGATCGCGCTTCCCGATGGGGTGATGCGGGCGCAGATCGAATATGGCCCGCCGGTCCGCCTGCACAATGTCACCATCTACAAGCTGGACCGCGAAGGCCATCTGGCCGAGGTCAATACCGCGGCGACTGCCAGCGTTCTCGGGGACAATCAGTGGCTGTTGGAAAAGGGCCGTTACTGGCGCGCCGATTTCGAAAATCGCGGCGATGTCCTGACCACCGGCGAGACGGACAGGGAAGTGGAAATTCCCTTCGAACAGCGCACGGTATCGCTGAGTCTCGATCCCTTGTGGCTGCACAATAAGGGCCTGTCGCCGCAATATCTCTGGTGGTCGGACCTGCGCACCTTGACCGGGGCCGAAATCATGTCGCGCGATGTCAGCGGTTATCGCACCCGATTGCAGGCGCTGCTCAGCGGGCCGTTCTTCACCTGCGCCATGGCGCTGCTGGGTGCGGTGCTGTCGATGCTTTATTTCACCTACCAGACCCGCTGGCGCGCGTTGGTGGGGGTGCTGCTGACAGGCTACCTCGCCCATTTCGCCTACAAGGCGCTCTATCTGATGGGCGAGTTCGGCTCCATTCCGTCCATCGTGGCGGGCTGGCTGCCGACCTTGCTGTTGATCCTGGGCGTGGTGGGCGTTGTGCTGACGATCCAGAAGCGGCGCGGGCTGGGCCTGCGCATGCGCGAAACCCCGAAATTCGCCGACGAGGCTTGATTACGTCTGGGCCTGGCTACTTCTGCACCAGATGTTCGTGGATCGCCCTGCCGCTGGCGATGTCGGTGCCGAAGATGTCCAGCTTGGGGACTTCCGGCATCAGCCCGCCTTCCACCACATGCAGATAGACATAGGACAGCTTGATCATGTGTTTGCCCGCCTGCATCAGCGCCTGGGGCTTGCCGCTTGCGTCCAGGTTCAGCGTGATGCGGCGTTCGGGCAGGGCGGCGATGGTGAAGGTGGTGACGCCGTTCTTGTCGGTACGGGCCTGCTTGACGCCGTAAGCCATCGCCCGCTCGATGAAGTTGAGCGGCTGCTTGCTGCCGTCGATGTTGAACTTGCGCCAGAACCCTTCCACCGGCTCGCGCTTGTCGATCGCGCCTTTGGCGTCCAGCCTGGCGGCGTAGATCACGGTGTTGGAATTGGGCGAGCGCTGGACATAGAAAAGCTGGTTCGGCTCGTCGGGGCGCTTGAACTCCGGGCGGATTTGCGTGATCGCGGCGCCTTCCGTGATGGTGCTGGCGAAGTCGCGCGCGATGGCGGGCGCGCACAGGGCAAGCGCGATGGCCGCGCCAAGTATGGTTCGCTGGAACATCATAGCTTGCGCAGCGCCGCGCCGATCAGCTCTTCGGCCCTGGCGGCGTCATCGACCACGCCGCCCAGCGTAAAGAAAGGGTGGACCATGCCGGGGAAGCAGACATACTCGGTTTCGACACCCGCTTCCTTCAGCCGCTTGGCATAGGCTTCATTCTCATCCACCAGCGGATCGAATTCGGCGCTGATGATGATGGCCGGCGGCAGGCCTTTCAGGCTTTGGCGCAGCATCGGCGAGGCCCGGGGGTCCAGCCGGTCCTGATGATCGGGAATATAATTGTCCATGAACCAGTGCAGCGCCTTGCGGGTCAGCATATAACCGCTTTCATTGCGCTCGTAGGACGGATATTCGCGGCTCTGGTCGGTCATGGGATAGATCAGAACCTGCAGCGCGACTTTGAACTCCTCGCTGTCCTGCGCCATCTGCGCCAGTACCGCCGCCAGGTTGCCGCCGGCGCTGTCGCCGCCCACGGCGATCCTGGCCGGATCGATATTCAGAAGCTCGGCATTGTCGGATGCCCAACGCGTGGCGGCATAGGCGTCCAGCACCGCGCCGGGAAAAATGGTTTCCGGCGCCAGGCGGTAATCCACCGACAGCACCGCGCATTCGCCGGCGATCGCCAGGCGGCGGCAGGCGGTGTCGTACAGCGCCAGCGTGCCCAGCATGAAGCCGCCGCCATGGAAATAGACCAGCAGGGGCGCGGGCGCCGCGCTGCGGTCGGGGCGATAGAAACGCGCCGGGATCGGGCCGTAATCGGACGGGATCGACAGTTGATAGGTGACGGCGACCTGCGGCTTTTCCGGCAGCAGGGTCAGCCGGTTGCGCTCATAGGCGATGCGCAGCTCCGCCGGGGTCAGGTCGGTGGGCAGGTCTCCGGCTCTGGCGATGGCGGTGGCGACTTGGGGATGGACTGGCATGGGCGCAAGCCTACGAAAAACGGAATATGGTGGTCGAGCGGAAAGTCTCGCCGGGCACGAGGATGGTAGCGGGAAAAGCGGCTTTGTTGGGGCTGTCGGGGAAGTGCTGGGTTTCCAGCGCCAGCGCCTCGCGCGGCCTGATCACCTGGCCGGCTGCATTCACCTGGCTGCCATTCACATTGTTGGTGGAATAGACCTGCATGCCCGGTTCTGTGGTCAGCACTTCCATCCTGCGGCCGCTGGCGGGATCGCTCATCCGCACCGCCCAGTCCAGGGGCGTGGATTTGTTCAGCACCACATTGTGGTCATAGCCGCGCGCCAGCGTCATTTGCGGTTCGGCGCTGTCGACCCGCGCGCCGATGGGCGTTGGGATACGAAAATCAAACGCCGTGCCGTCGACGCGGGCGATCTCGCCAGTGGGAATCTGCTTTTCGTCGGTGGGCGTGACGTGATCGGCGTTGAGCTGCAAAAGCTGCTGCGTCACCGCGCCCTGTCCGGCCAGGTTGAAATAGGTGTGGTTGGTGAGGTTCACCGGCGTGGCGGCGTCGGTGACCGCTTCGTAATCCAGGCGCAGCTCATTGCCCGGCGTCAGCGTGTAGGTGACGGTCACGGTAAGATTGCCGGGAAAACCCTGATCGCCGTCGGGGCTGAGAAGCCGCAAGCGCAGCGCCGCGTCGTCGGCGGACACCACCTCCAGAATGCGGGTGCCCCAGCTCTGGCCGCGCCCGCCATGCAAGGTGACGCCGAATTCGTTCTGCACCAGAGGATAATGTTTTCCATCCAGCGTGAAGCCGCCCCGGATGCGGTTGGCATAACGCCCGATCAGGCAATTCCACCAGCCGCTGGCTTCATAGGCGCCCGCATCCTTCAGCCCCAGCACCATGTTGGGGCTTTGCGCATCCGGATGGATGGCGGTGATGGTGCCGCCCATGTCCAGCACGGTGGCGGACATGCCCCGCGGATTGGAAAGCGTGAAGGCGTGGATGGGCGCGCCACCCTGCTTGTTGCCGTAAAATACGCGGTTCATGGCCATGTCCCGTTGAAGCAGCCCCGCTGATGGGCCGTCAACAGGATCATAACATATGTGCTTTTTGGGGCCGATTTTGCTAGGACTCCTTTAAGGGGAGACAGACGTGGCCAGGAAGAGCGCGCGCCGAAGCGGGAAGGTCGTGACCATCCATGATGTGGCGCGCCATGCCGGCGTGTCGCCCATGACGGTATCGCGGGTGATGAATTCCGAACCCAATGTGCGCGAGGAAACCCGCGCCCGCGTGATGGCCTCGGTCAAGGCGCTGCGTTATTCGCCGAACCTGGCGGCACGCAGCCTGGCCAGCGCCAATGGCATGCATATCGGCATCTTTTTCCGCAATCCCAGCGCCGGCTATCTCAGCGAGCTGCTGCTGGGCAGCCTGGACCAGTCGCGACGCAGCGGCTGCCAGCTTGTGATCGAACAGTGCGACAGCCCGGAAAAAGACCGCGAGGCGATCCACCGTCTGGTCAAGGGCGGTATCGACGGCGTTGTCCTGCCCGCGCCGCTCTGCGATTCCGAGGAAGCCCTGCGCGGCGTGGCCGAAGCGGGTATTCCGGCCGTGCTGGTGTCATCGGGCCGCACGCCGCCGGAACATTCGGCGGTGCACATCAACAATTTCGAAGCGTCGCGCGCCATGACGCGGCATCTTCTGGGTCTGGGTCACAAGAATATCGGCTTCATCAACGGCCATCCGGCGCAGACCTCCAGCGGCCAGCGTTTTCGCGGCTTCATCGAGGCCATGACCGAAGCTGGATTGAAGGTGGGGCCGCACCAGGTGGCGCAGGGCTATTTTGATTACCGCTCGGGCCTGACGGCGGCGGAACAGCTTTTGAAGAACTTCACGCCCACCGCAATCTTTGCCAGCAATGACGACATGGCGCTGGCCACCATGGCCATCGCCCATCGCCGCGGGCTGGATGTGCCGGGCGATCTGTCGATCGTCGGCTTCGACGATACGCCGCTGGCCACGACCGTGTGGCTGGAACTGACCACCATCCGCCAGCCTATCGCCGACATGGCGCGCGAAGCGGTGCGTCTGCTGGTCGATCAGATACGCGGCCGCCGCGCCGGCGACCCGCCGCCGGTGATCCACAAGCTGCTGAAATTCACGCTGGTGGAACGCCAGTCCTCCGCCGCGGTTTCGGCCAGGTCAGCGCCGCGGCGCAAGCGCAAGGCGAAGTAAGATGACACAGAGCCTCGCCCGCTATCCCAGCCTCGAACGCAAGCGCGTGGTGGTGACGGGCGGTGGTTCGGGCATCGGCGCCGGTCTGGTGGAAGCCTTTGCGCGGCAGGGCGCGGAGGTCATTTTTGTCGATATCGCGGAAAAAGACAGCAACGCCCTGGTGGCGCAGCTTGCCGGGGCGCCGATTGCGCCGGTGTTTCATCGCCTCGACCTGACCGATCTGGCCGCCATCGAGGTCTTCTTCCAGTCGCTGGGGCCGATTGATGTGCTGGTCAACAATGCCGGCAATGACGACCGCCACGAACTGGCCGACATCACGCCGGCCTATTGGGACGACCGCATCGCCATCAACCTGCGCCACATGCTGTTCGCGGCCAAGGCGGTTGCGCCCGGCATGAAGGCGCGGGGCGGCGGCGCCATCATCAATTTTGGGTCGATCTCCTGGCATCTGGGTCTCAAGGGCCTGCTGGTCTATGAAACCGCCAAGGCCGCCATCGAAGGCATGACGCGGGCGCTGGCGCGCGAGCTGGGCGAGGACAATATCCGCGTGACCTGCGTGGTGCCAGGCAACGTCAAAACCCCACGCCAGATGAAATGGTACACGCCCGAAGGCGAGGCCGAGATCGTGGCCCAGCAATGCCTAAAAGACCGGCTGCTGCCGCAGCATGTCGCCTCGCTGGTGCTGTTCCTGGCATCCGATGACGGGCGCATGTGCACCGGCCATGAATACTGGATCGACGCGGGATGGCGCTGAACGCGCCGCAGTGGGTTTGGCCGGTCGCCGCCACGCTGGGCGAGGGGCCGGTGTGGTGGAACGGGCGGCTCTGGTTCGCCGACATCAAGCAGCAGAAAATCCACCGCTTCGATCCATCTGGCGAAACCCAAAGCTGGGCCGCGCCGTCGCCGGTGGGATTCCTCGCGCCACGTGCGAACGGGCACTTCATCGCTGGGACCAAGGCTGGTCTTTATGATTTCGATCCTGCCGGCGGCGCGTTTGCATTGCTTTGTGCCGTCGAACCCGATCTGCCGGGCAACCGACTGAATGACGGCGCGGTGGATGCGCAGGGCCGGCTGTGGTTCGGATCGATGGACGATGACGAACGCGTCGCCACTGGCCGGCTCTATCGGCTGGAGAACAGCACACTGACCGTGATGGACGAAGGCTATGTCATCACCAACGGCCCCGCCTTCAGCCCCGACGGGCGCACGCTCTATCACACCGATACGCTGCAAAAGATCATCTATGCCTTCGATGTTGAAGCTGGCGACGTGCGCAACAAGCGGATTTTCATCCGCATCGAAGACGGCGCAGGCTATCCCGATGGGTGCGTGGTGGATGCGCAGGGCTGTCTGTGGACCGGCATGTTCGCGGGCTGGGCGGTGCGGCGCTATTCGCCGCAAGGCGCGCTGTTGCAGACCATCGAATTTCCTGTCGCCAATGTCACCAAGATCGCTTTTGGCGGCGACGATCTGAAAACGGTCTATGCAACCACGGCGTCCAAGGGGCTTTCGCCCACCGAGCTTGAAACGCAGCCCCTGGCGGGCGGGCTTTTTGCGTTCCGGGCCGATGTGCCCGGCTTGCCGCAGAATGTCGTGGCCTAACCGGCGAAGGGGTCGTCCCGGAAGTCTCGCTCGACATAGCTGAAGAAGTCGAAATCCGCGTGCAGGGTGGTTCCGGCCATGTCCTGCACCGCCATGCCAACAAAGGCGCCGGTGAAGTTGGGAGCGCCCGGCACGGTGGCCTCATCTGACAGGATCGAGGCATCGAATTCTTCCGCGATGCGCTGCCATGGCCCATCGCCCGCGCGCCAGGCAAACAGCAGCCGCGCCCCGTCCATCTCGGCGCGCAGGCCAATGGGCACGCCCGGCGGAATGGCGACCGGCGCGGCGAAGGCGTCACGCGGCGGGCTTTCCGGGAACATCGACATCACGCCGATATGTTTGTCCAGCGTTTCGTCGTGGCTGACATAGAGATAGTGAAACTTGTTGCTGCCGTAATAGCAGACCAGTCCCGCCGCCTGCTGAAAGTGTTGCGGTTCGAACTCCATCTTTGTTTCCGCGCTGTAGCAGTGCGCCTGCTGACGCCGCGCCACCAGGCTTTGCGTGAAATGGCTGCCGATGGTTTCGCGGCCATAGATGCGCAAATGGCCGGGCCGCGCATTCAGGCTCATGAAGGATTGCGGCCAGGGCGAGCGCAGCCACTGGAAATGGCTGCTGATGCTGCCCAGTTCGAAATCGTCGCGGGACGGGTCTGCGGGCCAGGGGTGCGGCGTCAGGTCGGGCGCTGGCGTGGTCAGTTGCGGCAGGCCTGGCTCGCCTTGCGTGTACAGCCAGCCATCCTCGCGCCACTGCATTTTCTGGATCGCGGTTTCGCGGCCCAGCGTGCAGCGGCCACGTTCGCTCAGCGGGCGCCCGCACAGATAGACCATGTAGGTATCGCCATCTTGCGTCTCCACCAGGTCGGCATGACCGGCGCGCTGCAGGGGCGCGGACGGATGGTTGCGGGCGCTGAGGATGGTGGTGTCGGGGTGCAGTTCATACGGCCCCAAAAGGTTCTTCGACCGGCACATGGTCACGGCATGGCCGTAGTTGGTGCCGCCTTCCGCGGTGATCAGGTAATAATAGCTTCCGCGCTTGTACAGATGCGGCGCTTCGGTCAGGCCCAGTGGCGTGCCCTTGAAGATGTTCACCCGCTCGCCGATCAGCTTGCGGTCCTTTACCGAATATTCCTGCGCCACGATGCCGCCGAAGCGGTTGCGGCCGGGGCGGTGGTCCCACAACATGTTGACCAGCCATTTGCGGCCATCATCGTCATGGAACAGCGACGGGTCGAAGCCGCTGCTGTTGAGATAGATCGGGTCCGACCATTCGCCGTCGATGGTCTTGGCCGTCACCATGTAATTGTGGAAGTCGCGCAAGCTGGCCCCCGCCGCGCCCGCCACCGAGGTGCGGCCATAGCGCTTCACATCGGTATAAATCAAATAGAACTGGTCGCCGTCATGACTCAGGCAGGGCGCCCACACGCCGCAGGAATCGGGGCTGCCGATCATGTTGAGCTGGCTGGGGCGGCGCAGCGGCGGCGGCATCAGCCGCCAGTTCACCAGGTCGCGGCTGTGGTGGATGCGCACGCCGGGAAACCATTCGAAGGTCGATGTGGCGATGTAATAATCGTCGCCCACCCGCACGATCGACGGATCGGGATGAAAACCCTTCAAGATCGGGTTCTGGATATGCACGGCGGTGTTGGGAATATCAGGCATGGGCAGTTGGCTTTCGGATGACAGTCCAGACGACGGCGGCGGCGATAAGGTCCAGCACCGCCAGTGCGATGAAGAACGGCGTATAACCGATGGTGCTGACCAGTCCGCCGATGATCAGCGTGGTGATGAATATGCCCAGATTGGCGCAGGTGCCCGCCATGCCGGCGACAGTGCCGACTTCGTTGCGGCGGAACAGGTCGGTGGCCATGGTGATCATGGTGACCGACAGGGTCTGGTGCGCGAAACCCGCCAGGCTGAGCAGCGCCACGGCGGCAATGGGGCTTTGCACGGTACCGGTAAAGGCGACGCCAATCATCAAAAAGGCGCCGACCGTGAAGGCGCCGCGCCGCGCATCGATCAGATCCCAGCCACGCTTTTGCAGGAACAGGACCACGCCGGGCCCGAAGACGCAGCCCAGATCGGCGGCCAGGAACGGCAGCCAGGCATACATGGCGATCTGTTTCAGGTCGAAGCCGCGCACCTGCGTCAGATACAGCGGCACCCAGAAGGACAGCATGCCCCAGGTGGGATCGGTGAGAAACCGGGGCAGGGCGATGCCCCAGAAGTTACGCCGCTTGAGGATACTGGTGATGGACGGCCTCTTGTCGTCGGACAGAAGATAATTCTCCTGACCTGATGTGATCAGTTCGCGTTCTTCCGCCGACAGCTTGGGGTGAGTGGCGACGGGATGATAGAACAGCAGCCACAGCACGACCCAGCTCAGGCTGATCGCGCCCACGATGACAAACGAAATCTGCCAGTTGCCGAAATACAGGATCGCCCACACCACCAGCGGCGGCGCCAGCATCTGGCCGATCGACGGCCCGATATTGTAGAGCCCGCCCGCCAGCCCGCGTTCCTTGGCCGGAAACCATTCCGACACGACTTTCAATCCGCCGGGCGAGAAGGCGCCTTCAGCAAAGCCCAGCGCGCCGCGAAAGAAGGCCAGCATCTGCCAGTTGGTGGCAAAGCCGTGCGCCATGCAGATCACCGACCAGGCGAAAGCGAAGATGGCAAAGCCCGTCTTCACCCCCAGAATGTCGATGATGTAGCCCACCACCGGCTGCAGCATGATGCAGAACTGGAAGGCGCTGGTGATCCAGCCATATTCCTGGGTGGTGATGGACAGGTCCTGCATCACCGTCGGCGCGGCCACCGACAGCGTGGCGCGGGACAGGAAGTTCACCATCGCGCCCATCATGATCAGGGCGATGGTGATCCAGCGGATCCCCATATAGCGGCGCATCGGTCCTCCCACCGCCCGTCTGTGTGCGGGCCTGTCGTGCCGGCGCAATTGAGCCGGGTTGGCGGGGATGGTAACGGTAACGCCCAAGGCCCGCAAAGACAAAAGACCGTCACAACAGCCTTTGCGGCGGGCCATATCCTGTGGCCTACTCGCAAAAAACATATATCGGGGCAGGCTTCATGCAGACCGCAACAACCGACACGCTGCGCCGCGGGCGCCTGTTTATCGTCGCGCTGCTGGCGCTGTTCACGGCCGGCGCCGCCGTGTCGATGCGCGCCGCCACTGCGGTGCATATGCGCGGCGAATATCTCGATCCCATCGATGCGGCCAATGCCGGCGCCATGCTGGGCACGGTGCTGGGCGCGGCTTTTGCCGGTTTCGCCATCACGCTGCTGCTGGTCAGCGCGGTGCTAGCCAAGATTGGCTTCCGCAACGCGCTGATCGCGTCCGCCGCGCTGATGATGCTGGGCTTCGCCATCGTGGCGGGGGCCGGCTCGCTGGGCATTTCGCCTTACACGGCGCTGTATATCGGCATGGTGATCCAGGGCCTGGGCTGGGGCATGGTGGAAACGGTGATCAATCCGCTGACCAGCGCGGTCTATGCCGAAGACCGTGTCTCGCGGCTTTCAATTCTGCACGCCTGGTATCCGGCGGGCGTGGTGGGCGGCGCGTTGATGGGTCTGGCAATCGACGGCGCGGCGCTGCCCTGGCGGCTTGAGCTCGTCGTGCTGGCGGTCTTGTGCGTCGTCTTCGCCGCGCTGGCCTGGAGCGAAAAATTTCCCCCTGTCAGCGCCTCGACCGACGCGCCGGTCACGCCGGGCGAGATGATCAAGGCGACGATCCAGTCGCCCACCATCTTCGTCTGGGTCTTCCTGATGATGTTCACGGCGGCGGCCGAATTTGCGCCGGGCCAGTGGGTGGACGTGGCGCTGACCCAGATCGTGGGCATGCGCGGCATCTGGCTTCTGGTCTATGTCAGCGCGCTGATGTTTGTGATGCGCCATTTCGCGGGCCCGCTGGTGCGGGTGCTGGGCAATGTCGGCCTGCTGATCATGTCGGCGGTCTTCACCACCATCGGGCTTTATGCGCTCAGCATGGTTGATGGCCCGATCGGCGCGATCCTGGCCTCCACCGCCTGGGGCTTTGGTGTCTGCTTCTTCTGGCCCACCATGCTGGCGACGGTGGCGGAACGCTATCCGCGATCGGGCACCATGGTGTTCGGGCTGATGGGCGCGGCGGGCGCGGCCTGCACCTGGGTGGTGCTGCCCTTCCTTGGCGCGGTGTCGGACAGCGCCAAGCTGGAAGCTGCCGGCGGCGATCCGGCCGTGGTGGCGGCTGCGCAGGGTGAGCAGCTTCAGCAGATATTGGCCGCTGCCGCTGAAGCCTCGTTCCGCTCCATCGCGGTGATCCCGCTGGTGCTGATCTTCATCTTCAGCGCCATCGCCATCGCCGACCGGCTGCGCAAGAAGGCCTGACGTGGACGCGCTGCAAAGGCAAGTATCCTGCGACCTGCTGTATCGCCACTGGACGCATGGCTCGCGGCTGGATGCCTTGCCGCTAGACTTGTTGCCGGCCAGCCGCGCCGAGGCCTATCAGGTCCAGGCTTGCATCGAACGCCATACCAGCCAGCCACTCTATGGCTGGAAGATCGCCGCCACGTCGATTGCGGGCCAGAAGCATATCGGCGTTGATGGTCCGCTGGCGGGGCGCATCCTGGCCGAGCGCGTGATCGAAGATGGCGGCGCCTGCACGCTGGGCAACAATCTGATGAAAGTGGCGGAGATGGAATTCGCCTTCCGCATGGCGCAGGATTTGCCACCGCGCGACACGGAATATTCGCAAGATGACGTGATGGCCGCCGTCGCCAGCCTGCATCCGGCCATCGAAATCCCGGACTCCCGCTACAACGAATTTGAGACCGTCGGCCTGCCCAGCCTGATCGCCGACAATGCCTGCGCCCATCGCTTCGCGTTGGGTCCTGCGGCGGATAACTGGCGCGGTGTCGATCTGGCGGCGCACAAGGTGCGCGGACTGCGCAACGGCGCGGTCGCGGAAGAAGGGCAGGGCAGCAACGTGCTGGGTTCGCCGGTGATCGCGCTGACCTGGCTGGCCAACGAACTGTCGCGTCACGGCATGACGCTGAAAGCCGGGCAGGTCGTGACCACCGGCACCTGCGTCAAGCCGCTGGTAATCGCGGCGGGCGACAGGGTCGAGGGCGACTTCGGCGGTCTTGGCCGCGTCGCCCTCTTCATCACCTGATTATTTTTCCAGCGTTTTGAGCTGCGCCGTCTGGGTCGAAATGCGCTTGTCGCGCTCCCTGGCGAAGCGCGAAATGCCGTCGAGGATCGACTTGGGGTCCAGATGGGCCTCTTCGATCACTTCGGCTTCCAGGCCGCCCGTCAGCCACTGATTGTCCCAGTCCGAGGTCAGCGAATAGGCGTCGGTCAGCGGGCCCAGATTTTTCACGGGCATGATGCGGCGGGTGCCCGTGGAGACCACCATGGCGTCCAGCAGCGCTTCGGGCGGCAGCACGGAATTGCGGTAAGCCTCCGGCTGGCGGTCGAACAGTTCTTCGCTGATGGCCGAGATGATCTTCACATTGATGCCGGCTTCTTCCAGCTTGGGCAGGATCTTCACCAGATTGACGGTCGACGAGGCGCCCTGTGACACGACATAGCCGTAGCGCGGCTTGCCCGGGGTGAAGTCGCGGATGACGTAAAAGCCCTTGGCGGCCGCCTTGATGTCGGTGTCGGCGAACTTCGAACGGTCGGCCACGGCGTTATCGGGGCGCGCCACTTCAATGACGATGACGCCGACCTTGGGATCACGGGCCGCGATTTCGGCCGCCGCGAAGTAACCGGCGGCGACGTCGTTATAGTCCCAGAAGTTCAGGTGAATGACCTGACCGCGCGGCAGCATGCGCCAGACCTGGGTGGCGAAGATGCCGAAATGGGTGCGGCCGTCGGCGGCGGTTTCCGGGCCCGAATGGCCGGCCAGGATGTGCAGCACGCCGGTGCGGAACGGGCTGTCCTGGTTCTGCTGGCTCCACACGCGCGCCGGCGTGTACATCAGCGGCGTGAAGGCGCCATAGGTGCCCGACAGCGCCCAGACGCCCGCGAACTTCTTGGGGTCGACGCTGGCATTCTGGCTGACAAGGCCGATGGCCGAACACACATTGCCCGCTTCCTGGATCGCCGCCTTGATGCGGGTGCCCAGCGGGTTGGTCTGCGGATCATAGTGCCCCCACAGCGCGCCGTGTTCGACGTTGATGGATTCCGACAGGTCGGCAGCCAGCGTGACGAAGCGGTTGTCGGTGACGTAATTCATCCACTTGATGATTTCGGAAATGGCGCGGCGCGCGCCCGCGGCTTCGCCCGGCTTCTTGAACAGCGCGATGCCGACTTCCTTTTCCGCGCCCGACACGCGGTTCTTCACTTTCAGCTTCTGCGCGTCGGTTGGCAGGTTGGCGACCTTCAGGCGGTCGTCCAGGAAGGGATCGGCCTTGTTGTCGATGCCGAGCGCGGCGTCGTCCTTGATCTGATCGCCGATTTCGACGAGCCGGTCGGCCAGCCAGTCGCCCAGGCCATTCTTGTCCATCACCGACATCACCTTGTCGATATTGGTCTTGAACTGGATCAGGCGCTGCTTGGGATCGGTCACCGCGCCATCGCGGATACCGTCAAAGGTGACGCCGTAACGCTGCTCGAAGCTTTCGGCCAGCGCCACGAAATATTCGGAGTTCATCTTGTAGCCATAGGGATGGCTGGCATAGCTGACGATCTGCTTGACGCTTCCCAGCTTGCCGTCGGCGGCGCTGGGCCAATAGCCCTTGGTGGTCTTGGCGATGGAGATGATCGGGCGCGTGTCGGACGGGTCGACATTTTCCATGGCGGCGAAGTTGGCGGCGATCTGGCCGTAATCGGCGCCATTTTCGACCGTCAGCACGTTCCAGCCATAGGACGCCCATTGCGCGTCCAGTCTGTAGCTGTCGGCATACTGGGCCGGCACCACGCCCCCCAGCAGCACGTCGTCGATGCCGGCATTGTTGTCCGACAGCAGCACGCGCAGGCGCTTGCCCACCTGCAGCGACAGCGCCTGGGTCTTGAGTTCCTGCGCATGGCCTTCGGTCATGGCGAACTCGCCTTCAAAGGCGATGATCTTGGGGCCGTCTTCGGCGCCGACCATGTCCCAGAACGCAGCCTTGCCGGCGGCGGTGGCGACGCCCACGCCGGACGGGCCGCCATTAACGTCATTGGTGACGTCGATGCTTTCGGCATGGCCTGACAGCGCCTTGATGCCGCGCGCCTTGGCCTGTGCGAACAGCGGGTCATTTTCCAGGCCCTGGTCCGACAGAAGGGTTTCCAGCGCGCCGGCGCCGCGGCGAAAGCCCAGCGCGTCGATCGGCAGGATCGCCACTTCGGGATCGACGGCGTACTTTTTGTCGCCGGTGGCCTTGAAGCGGCGTTCCATCGCCTGGCCCAGAATCATGTAGAGCGCGTAGCAGGTCGGCACGCTATGGCCGGCAGCCATCATGAACTTGTCGCTGAAGGGATGCTTGGGGCGGCGAATGTCATAGCGCAGGCCGCCGCGCTGCGGACCCAGCAGATGCGCGGCGACGTTGAAGGGCGTGTAGGCGAGGGGGCCGCCGAAATGGCCGGTCTGGGCATAATTGCCCAGCATCACCAGCGTCATGCAGGTCATGAACCCGACATCTTCGAGGCGGGCGCGCTCCTCGGCGCTGAGGGTGGCGGCGTTCATCTTTTTCACTTCAATATTCATCGCATGTCATCCGGTTGGCTGATGGGAAGGTGCTGCGCATGCGCGTTCGAACAGGTCGTTGCAGACCCTCACGGCACGGATGCTGAAGACGCCTTCCTCCCACGACCGGGTGGTCCCGGCCCTTATGGCGCGGATGCTATCCAAGGTGGTGCGCCGGGTCGAGCCGAAAGGGCGCAAAATCCGGCGAAATTCCCACGGTATCACCCGGAATTTGCTGCAATATTGGCCTGCCCCCTTTGAAGTGGTCCGACCTGAAGTATGGTTTTGACCACGGAGGAGAAGAGGAATGGCTAGGAAACGGCATAGTGCTGAAGAGATAGTTG
>Ga0222713_10002248_pt1 | contig 20788 bp, 15 predicted proteins | sample C33_649DmetaG_FD_165061 | JGI IMG/M metagenome (GOLD analysis project Ga0222713, IMG submission 165061) | Estuarine water microbial communities from San Francisco Bay, California, United States - C33_649D | ecosystem: Environmental > Aquatic > Marine > Unclassified | place: USA: California...
AAATTAATATATAATTTACAAAAAATAGAAATAATCAATTACCCTCTTCAAAACTTGAATCGTTTATACAATTCAAAAGCAGCTAAACCACCAAGAACTTGAGCAAGGATATATCCAATCAAATCCTGTTTGGACAATTTACCCGCGACAACCATCATGACAGAAACCGCAGGATTGTAATTACCTCCGGAAATCTTTCCTCCCAGATAAATCGCTAAAGCAAGTGCACCACCGATTGCAAGGGCATTTCCGGTAGCAATAATAACATATAAGAAAAACAAAGTTCCTAAAAATTCAACCAAAAATTTGTTTAACATTTTATTTTTATATTTATATAATAAAAATATATAAAAATATATTACCACGTGTATATTTGTCGATTTCCTAAAGATGATAAAATAGATGAACCACCGGATTGAAACGGATTTTCAATGGCTCCCTTCTTTTTGGGTGCTACGCATCCACCATTGCGACACCTTTGACGCCGTATATTTCGAATCGTATTGTCATTGTTTTTCGTCTGATATGGTGCATCAAGTGCAAGACCGACTTTATATGCCGATTTACCGATCGCATCATATTTTAACATATTGATATATTGGTCACCGCAAACAGGAACAGGAATAGGTTTCCCTGCTAAAACGCGGCGCTGGTAATGACTATGAAACATACTTGTAGTATAGTTTGTATTGCTTGCAACTTTTGAAGTCGATGGCGCAAGAGGGTTTGTAGAGTAGAAATTCTTCTGGGCATTTACAAATGACGCGCGAGCATTTGCTACATTTCCCGTTTGGTCGGTCGGATATTGCTGATTGGGGGCAGGAGCCATGCATCTTTGAATACCATTATTACCAAGCTGTTTAATAACGATACCTTGAGTGGGTGGACCATTGAAATAATATTGTAATGTTCTTATAGGGACAGATGACATTTGAGATGTAGATCTAGTTGTAGATGTATATATAATATATATACTAAATTATATATACATATTTTCAGTAAATGCTAAAGTATGGCATGCATCGCATGCATCGCATGTATCTATGTAATTTTGATTAAACTAGTTCACTCATTCACTAACGCACTTACGCACTTACGCAATCACGATTTAAAATCTATGCACACGTCTCCATGCAGATTGCGAACCGCTAAACTGGTCACCACCAAAGCTAAAGTCATTGTAGTTTCTATTCACCGCTTGTAATTTTTTGAACTGAATATAATCAGACCCATCATAAACATATTTGGGATTGCATGTTGCAGATGGAATACCCGTATTATCAGGACGAGCCTGAATAGCACCTCCTAAAACTTTATAGCCAGTAAGACCACCACGCACATTGTTTACCTGGTTTGAACCACCGGATGTATAATTAGGACGTGACAAGAAATCACCAGCGTTATTTACCGCTCTAAATGGTCCAATCTTTCGCCCGTAACCATTGATAGTTCCTGTAGCCGCCGCACCATTCCATGCCTGCACCAGTGAAAACCTATTGATTGAACGTTCGCTGCTTCCAACCATTCCGCTTCCTCCATCTGAACCAGCGCCACCGCCTATAAGAGTCGGTGCAATACCTGGAAAACCTCCACCTAAATTAGACATTATATGTTGTAGTTATACTATTGTTATATTATTATAATATATATAATTACAAATACAATAAAAAAATATATATTATATGCTAAATAATATTTATTTTTAATAGAATAGTATTGAGTCTTATTTCATTGCATTATTATTCAATTGCGTTATTATTCAATTGCGTTATTATTATTATTATGTCATGATTCGAGGCGCAATATTCATAGTCTGTAATTCCTGAAATAGTAGTTTGCAAGCGTATGGTATTTCAACGTATGCGAAGTTTGTCCTGTTGTCGCATGTCCTGCAGCAGTGAATACCCATCTTATCATTATATGCTGCAATCATTCCGCAGTCGCGGCACACATGCACTTGGTATTTATCAGAAGCGTCGTATAAGCGTCCGCGTGTAAATCTTGCTGCTCCATGTGACACCATGCAGTTGTGCGCCACAACACCATTTGCAAGGAACGAGTGTGTATCTTCTACGCTAATATCGTATACAGGTTTAGGGCCGACTGGAATTCTTGATACGATTGTCAAATTCATCGTCGGAATAGAGTCACAACCCCGTGTTACGCCATACTTTGCATCATCGTCGCCTGAGCCTTTGCCTGAGCCTGACTCTTCACTTGCTGTATCTTCATCCAAATCAGGGCGACACTTGCCACTACTACCATTATCATCATTCTTGAACCAGTCAAGTGCACCTATTTCTTCAAGGAACTCTTCAGCAGTTGGGAATCCTTTCGCGGTAAATTTTCCGAATTGTGTTCCTTTAATCAGGTGGTCGGTAATATCATGCGTGCTTGGAATTGCGTATTCGTGCAGAAGTCCCTCTGTTTTCTTCAACTCTTCAACTGCTTGAGCAATAGCTTTCTTCGTCGGCACCATTTTTTCAGGAGTTTTTTCCTTAATTTCTTTGAATTTTGTAATTTCATTCACACGATTCACCATCCAGTTGTGTTGGCGCGTCACTTCTTCGCGAAGACGACGATAGGATACACCAGCTTCCAAACGTTGTGATTTGTGACAGCAATACCGAAACCCAACTTTTTCAGAGAATGCGACTAATTGTTCAATCGGGAGATGGAGCGTCAATTGAAAGCTGCGCTCTGAGTTGTCTGCTTTATCTTTTGCTTCAAATTTTTGTTTTGAAAATGTTGTCTCCTTCGGTTTTTGAATAGTAGTATTATGAATTCCACATTTAGCAAGTAGTTTCTGAATATCTTCAAACATTTTTTGTAATGATTCACGATGTTCGTATGTTTTTGTTTGCGAAAATGATACCGATGAAAGGATGTCGCGTTTTCCTCTATGCATCGAAAGAACACAAGTGTGTCCATCACCGCCAAACATCCCGGCAAGAAATTCACGCACTATCGGGCGAGGGCATTTTTCATCTAATATAAATTCAGGCAAAGTTCCAGGTTGGTTTACTTTTCTGCCGCTTATTAATCCTGGAAGTTGAATAATATCATTCTTTAATTCTGCTGGAATTCTTATTTCATATAAATTTTTAGATATGAAGTTTTGTTGTTTGCTTTCACAAAATAGTTCAATATCTTTCATTATAGATTCAACATCTAACATATGTCCTAGAAATAATCTTGCTTCCTTTTTTTTAAAATTCATGTGTCCATCCGTAATTAAATATCCAATAATACGAGCAAATGCAAGCGTTTTCATAAATTCTTCGCGAGTATTTGTTTCGAGTATTCTTGTTCCATATTGAAGCGTCCATCCAGCACATTCTCTAATTTCTTCATTAATATCAACAAGAGGACAGGTTATACTTGACTTAATTTTTGTAGAATTCAATTCGACATCTTTTACTTTAACCCATTTATTGTCTGATGTCAAAACAGGATGGTCTTCTGTGCATGTAAGTTTTCTACCATCCTGGAACGTCAGTTCCACGCAGTCTCGCATTCCTTTATCCATAAAGGCTACTTGTCTAGAGGGAACCATTCCATTTTTTTCTTCACTCCATCCCATAATATTCATACACCCATTATTTTCACCGAGTGATTTTATTTTTACACTTAATCCATTTGACAGCGTAATTGGTGTGTCTTCGTTATTGCAATCCCGTTCCATTTCGCCAAAACGTAACCCTCCATCTCGCGAGCGGCCTTCTGCCGGTTGTCGTGTCAGATTTACCATCGGTCCGATTGAACGACTATGTTGCTTATCATTTACCATATGTTTGAGACGCTGATAGAAGGCAGGTCCGATAAATATATTCGACTCAATCTGTTCCCCTGTCATGCCATTGTATAACATCTCATTTCCGTGTGATTCGTAACCTGTCTTTAGCAACTCTCTGCGGATATCGTCGACTGCGAGCTCGCCGAAAGATGTGCCATCGCCGAATAAACCGAGCTGAACGAGGACTTTGCCGAGGAGGGTTTCCTTGAGTTGACCAATCGTCATACGAGATGGAATTGCATGTGGGTTGATGATGATATCGGGGCGTATTCCTGTGGAAGTGAATGGCATATCTTTTTCGGGGATGATATTTCCTACAGTACCCTTCTGTCCGTGGCGCGAAGAGAGCTTATCCCCGATGACGGGTTTGCGCGAGGTGCGAATGCGAACTTTTGCAATACAATATCCGTCGCCATTTCGGTCGATGAAATTCTTGTCAATGTATGACTCCTCGGTCGTGCGATGAATCTTGCTATGATCTTCGTATTTGATGAGCTTCGTGTGGTCATTGCGGTTTTCCTTGATGGGGACGACTTTTGCAATAATAATATCGCGATTTTCGATAAATGTATTTTCAGGGACAAGACCTTTATTGTTTACCTTTTCGTAGTTGCCGAACTTCATACCCTTGGTCTTTGAAGGGTCAGGCTTGCATCGGATTTCTTCATCGCCGTTGATCTTCTTGTCTTCGTCCTTTTCGGTGTGATAAATAGTTGCATTGAATAAGCCGCGATCGATAGAGCCCTTGTTTACGAGAATACTATCCTCTTGATTGTAACCGGAATACGTCATGATTGCGACAATTACTGCAGAACCGGATGGAATTTGGTCGAGTTTAATCATACCCATAACGCGGGTATCTACGAGAGGACGACTTGGGTAGGTGAGAACGTATGCGGTCTTGTCCATACGATTTTGATAGTTTGTTACATACATTCCCATAGCCTGCTTACCCATAGCGCATTGATAGGTGTTCCTAGGTGACTGATTATGCTCGGGAAACGGGATACAAGACGCCAAGATTCCGAAAATAGTGCTTGGATGTATTTCGCAGTGCGTGTATTTGTAGATATAGTTGCTGTCTGCCTTCTTGACGACATCGTCCGGTTTCATTGCAATCATACTAAAGCTTTGCTCCTCAGGGTCGATATATTCTACGATCGTTTCTTCGGTCTTGGCATCGGTGACAAGGTCGTCCCAAGACAAATTTTCAGCATTCAAATCCGCAATAATTTTATCTGTCATGAATATCTTATTATTTTTTACGCGCAAAACGGGGCGCGTCAATCTTCCAGCATCGTTACAAATCCTGATTTCCCTATTTTTAATATCAAATATAATCGAGGTGTAAATATTGATAATTCCTTTTAGTTTTTTATTCTTGAATGCATTATATAATTCCATCGGATTCTGGGTATTGCCCAACCAAGCACCATTTACGAATACTTTGATGTTTAAGAACATTTCTTTTGGTGTAGCGCTGGCTCCATCAAGACGCTCAATGAACGGCTCAACGTGCTGGTATAAAGACTCTGAATTGCTTTGAATCGTAATATGCGTCATATAACTAATATTTTTTACAACACCAACACTGCCACCTTCTGGGGTTTCGGCGGGACACAAGAACCCCCATGTGGTGCTGTGCAATTTGCGGGGTGCAATCAACTTGCCACTTTTATCGACCGGTGTATTGATACGGCGAAGATGACTAAGACTCGACACATAAGTGAGACGATTCAATACCTGCGCAACACCGACCTTGTTGCTGTTGACATTTTTAATACCGAAATCGCCTGTTGACAATGCACGCTTGAGGCCATTTTCAATCGTAGTTGACTTGATAATTTTGTAGATGTTTGTCTTGTTGACGATACTCATGTGATCATCGGTGGAGCGCCACGAACCGGTGTTGATTTCTTTGACGATTTGTTTCGACATATCTTTTACCAGCTTGTTGAAGTAGTTGCGAAACAAGTTATTCAATAAAGTGCCAGTCAAATCAATACGCTTGTTTAAATATGAATCGCGATCATCTTGTTTTGCAAGATCGAGGCTGCACCTTAAGATACGATTTACCATATAACCGAGAAAGTATTTTTTCTGTGTTTGTGTTTGGCAATGCGGGAACAAGTCGTTGTGAAGCACTTCATTTGCAAATCCTCTCTTTTTTGCTGCACCGGTTTCCTTGTCCATATTCATTGGAGTATACATTACATTCGATGTTACGATTTTAACTGCTTCTTCTTGCGTCAACACCGCATTGGCATCAATGATAGAAGCGCGAAGAGAATCGAGCATCTGTTTTGTTGTTTCGTCATAAACGTCGAGCAATATGTATTCGCAGATGTCTTTATCGGAGATGACACCAAGAGCGCGAAATACAACAAAGAGCGCAATCGGTTGCTTGATTCGCGGAATCTGCACATAAATAGGGGAACCGAATCCGTTGTTTTTGTTTGCAATCATGACATTGATTTGTTTCGGCGAGATGCATTTGAAGTCGGGAACGGATTTGATTTCAGCGGTCCAAGACCATTTGCTGTTGTTTTTCGAAGTATTGAAACAATAAACGCGATTTTCTGCTGCGCGTTCTTGGCCGAGTACTGTCTTCTCGCTGCCATTAATAATAAAGTAGCCACCTGCGTCATGTTTACATTCTCCAGATACATTATTATTAATATGAGTATATTGATTTAAAACACAAATGCATGATTTGAGCATAATCGGCAACTTTCCGATATGCACTTTTGGAACCGATTTGTGAAATGTCTGCACATTTTCTAGATTTTCGCCGGTGCGAATAATATATTGAATATTGATATCGATCGTCATAGTGGATGCGTATGTGAAATTTCGTGACCTTGCATCGTGTGGAAACATGATTTTGGTAGCACCATTATTTTCGTGGATTTGTGGACGATACAAGTTGAATTTATCAAACGTAACCTGAATTTCGAGACTATTTTTCTTGTTTTTTTTGCAAAAGTCCTGCTCTGATGCAATGACGACGGGGTTGAACATTTCGATGGTTCGCTGAATTTGATTGCTGACAAAGTCATTATATGATTCGATTTGGTGACGAACGAGACGCTTCAAGTGTTGTTTGTTGAAATACGCGCCTATAATACTCCACGGAGTTTCAATATATGGAAGCATAGATGGACAATTTACATCTGACCATGTATTTTTACTTTTCTGATAGGAAGCAATGAGTTCGAGTTCCATACTTTCTGTAAGTCGCCTTTCTGCGTCTGCGCTTGCGCTTGCGCTTGCGTCTGCGCCTACCTCTGCTAGTTTTTCTTCTGATTTTTCGCCGCCACCGCCACCGCCACCGCCACCGCCACCTGCAAGATTCAACTTTGATAATTTTGCAGCCATTTTTTTCTGTTTTTTTGTTTCGCTACTATTTCCATTTCCATCATGCAATATATTTTCATTATTTATATCAAATTCAGAATCAATCTGCGTAATTTGTAACTCAATATTTTGCACCGAAGCCTTAGATGCTTTGCCGCTTTTCTTAGATGATGTTGAAACTTTGGACATTTGAGAGTGATTATGATTATGATTGGTTTGCGATGAAGATGGTTTTTGGAAGGATTCTTATATTACTTAAGATGCTTATTTATTATTTCAATTTATTTTTAAGCATATTTCCAAAGTAATATAATAATCTAAATAACAAATAAAATATATAAAGAACAGAAATTATAAATCAAAAAAAATCAAAAATCAAAAAAATCAAAAATCAAAAAAATCAAAAAAATCAAAAATCAAAAAATCAAAAAACTAACTAATTCGTTAAAATAATTTTACTTAATGTATGAGTATTATGACTATGCGTTGAACGTGGTGCAATAATAGTATCCAAAGTCGAATTTATATTTCGCGTTTGTCCTACATTTCCCGAAAAAACATTACTTTCCAAATTAATCGGTGTTCCAGATGTTATACACGTTTTTTGCGTAAAACCTCTTATTTTTTCACTACAGCAAATGTCTTTCAAAAGGTGCTTCCATTTGTATGTTGCTGGCGAGTTTGCACGCAGACAAGAAAGAAGTATGAATGTTAGCGCACCAGTTGCTTGTCCCTCAATGTATGCATCGGCGCTTGTCTGATTATCCTGGCATCCACTTATACTATATACCTCTCCGATTGTTTTGTTATATTTTTTAAACTCATAACTGGTTTGTTTTAATGACCAGTCTGTAGGTATATACTTCTTAGGAAGTGACGCGGATGCTTGTTTATTTATTAAGTAACTATTATCATCATATTTATAACGCAAGTCGCATCCTGTTCCACTATGGCATGCATCTAATACTATATATAGTTTTACACCCGCAGGAACACGTTGTGCCAACATTTGGCGAATCGTATCATCACTAATTACTCCCGACTTTTCATAGTCGATAGGGCAGATACAAGAATCAAAACCACTTTCCTCATCGCGATTTGTATCGCGCAACAAAGTGCCATGACCCGAATAGTGAAACCATAATTCATCACCTGCTCTTACATTTGTAAAAAATATATTAAAAGCTTGTAATATGTTTGCCTTTGTAGGTTTGAATTGGGTATTGTCAGTTAAAACTAAAAAAGAGTTATATTTCCGTGTATTTAATAAATATGAACCGACATTGTTAATATCGTTAATGCAACCACTTAGTTGACTTGAAGTTCCTATGTAGTTAATACCAATAAGTAATGCGCGTCTCATGATATTCAAATAGTATACCCTAATCTAAATTAAATTATTATATTATATACGAGTATAATAAAAATATATAAATTTATATCTAATTTATATGTAAATTTATATGTAATTTTTAACTATTACTACTATTTGAACCTGTAAAATTAAAATTGCATTTTGGATTACACATTTGTGTCATAGATCCTTTTTTTCCAGAATCAGCTGTTAGATTTGTAAAACAACCATTATCTTGTGTGAACGAGTCATTATTAATTTTATTATTATTATTCTTAGCCTGGTCTATAATAGCATCTATAAATTTTTTATTTAATTCTTTATTTGTTTTATCGTATAATTCTTCTTTTAAACCATAAACTAATCCCCCATTGGGGTTCCCCGTTTCTTTCGTTTTATCATCAAAAAAATTAGCGTCTACAAATACTCCATCCTTACTACAATAATTTTCTCTAAAATTATCTGCAGTATCCCATCCTTTTGTATAGTCGATGTTTCCTTCACCGCTGCCATTACTTTCTCCACCCGACATAAGAGAATCTGATAAAGACATCCCTTCTATAACTCTATTATTTCCAAAGAACTTTGTGGGAATAACTTTATAGAAAATATAAAATAATAAAACTACTACAAAGAAATACGTAATTTTATTTTTTTTATTATACTTAAATATCTTCATTATTATTATATAAAAAATAATACTAATTATAAATAAGTATACCATAGATGGTATATTTAAGCTTACCATAACTAATATAATGTATTATAATGTATTATAATATATGTTAATAAAATATATAAATATAATTAACATATGTAATACAAATACTACATTAAAATGACAAAAAATAATAACATAAATAATAACATAAATAATAATGATTTGTCTAATGGTGGAGGTGGAGGTGGAGATATAGTAAATAATATTATTAATCCTATTACCCCTGTTACTTTTACAACTCCTACTACCGAAAATAAAGTAGATATCAAAGCAATTCAAAAGACACACCAGAGGCGTATATTACGCAAACACTTTAAAAATTTTATTGCTTTTATGGACCAGCATGTTGATTATTATTTACTTAACATGTCTAACGCAATAGCGACAAATGAAAAAAATGCGTCTGAAACAAAAAATGTCATGAAAGTTCAAGTTCCTATCGCAGTTCCTAAAAATGGTGAAAAAGTAAAGCCTGGATTTGTTCCTAAGAATGGTGACGACGTGCTTCTACCTCTTCCTACATGTGCTACTGATTTAACGGGAGAAACGGGAGAAACGGGAGAAACGAGAGAAACTAAAAAAGAAAAAGAAATCGAAGTTGTTAAAGTAGACATCGATGATAAAGATGCATGTTATGAAAAAAATTGTCCGGGATGTATATGCAAACGTATTCCTTTTAAAATAGATAAAGTTGACATAGACATTGAAATTAAAAATATCAAAGATTTAATTCACTTATGTGATATTTACAAATTAGCGGCGAATATTGAATATAATATTAATATGCAAGCTTTGCACAAGATTAGAAACGACTTGGTTGACTTAAATAATATGATAGGTATGAAAAACTTGAAAGAAAATATAGTAGATCAATTATTGTATTATTTGCAAAACTTGCATGTTCCTAATGTCAAGCATTCGCATTCAGGGGCGAGCAGTAGTGGCGATTTTTTGCATACTGTTATCTATGGGTCACCAGGAACAGGTAAAACGGAAGTTGCAAAAATAATAGGAAGAATATACAGCAATTTAGGTGTTATTAAAAGTAAGGGGTCGGCGTCAGCATCGTCAGGAACATATGTTCCCCCAAAAAAGAAAAGCAGTTCGGGTTCAGGTTCGAGTTCATCTAGCTCTGGTTCATCTTGCTCCAGCTCAAAATTTAAAAAAGTGACACGTGCAGATTTAATTGCAGGATACCTTGGACAAACTGCACTTAAAACAAAAGACGCGATTAAGGATAGTCTTGGTGGCGTATTGTTTATTGACGAAGCATATGCTCTTGGGAATACAGAGAAACGTGATAGTTTTTCAAAAGAGTGTATTGACACATTATGTGAAGCCCTAAGCGATCATAAAGACGACTTGATGGTGATTATTGCAGGGTATGAAAAAGATTTGAACGAATGTTTTTTTGCATACAATGACGGACTTGATTCACGTTTCACGTGGCGATTCAAAATAGACGATTATACTGCGGAAGATTTGCGCGATATTTTTAGTAAGAAAGTAAGAGATTTTGGATGGTCTATTTGCGAAGGTGAAGAAATAAAAGTGGAATGGTTTGAGAAACATATGAAATATTTTAAATACTACGGGAGAGATATGGAGACACTTTTTTCAAAGACAAAAATAGCACATAGTAGACGTGTTTTTTGTAAACCGGAAAACGTGAAAACAAAAATCACAATGAAAGATTTAGAGAATGGTTTTGAAATGTATTCTAGTAACGATGAAGTGAAGAAACGTGCTGATAAAGAAGATATTAAAGTAATACAAAACATGTATTTATAGGATATGTATTTATAGGATATGGATATAGGTTGTAATCATAATAATATTTTATTTTTAAAATTATATTATGAGTGATCCAACAAAAAAAAGTATAGTTATTAACACATCATTTTTATCAAGTTCAGGTGCAGGTTCGGAACTAGGTGCAGGAGCAAGTAAAAATAAATCAAGAAAACATACTCGTCAAAAAATATCGGATGAAGTAATAAAACCAAGTAAACTAAAACAAATGTTGCTTGATAAAATAAATGCAAAACGAAAAGCGGAGTTAACTATGGCAACTGCTGCGGCAACAAATTCGTTATCTACAAAGCCTACAAATCATAAAAAAGGATTTGATTTTGGTGGAAGTGGAAGCGGAAGTGGAAACGGAAATGCTAATGGCGGCATAGATAAAGAAAAAGAAGCAAGAATATTTAGTGATGAGTTTAAGAAGTCACTTAATTTTTTAGACAAATACATACAAACAAAACAAACCGAAAAATCGGATAAACATCATCATCATCGCCAACATTCAAAAACATTGAAAAAAACCAGCGGAACAAGTTCAACGAGTTTAAATGAAGATATTTTAAAATCGTTACATAGTAATAAGAACAAGAACAACAACAACAACAACAACAATAACCATAACACATCACCACATCGAACACAATTAAATGTCAATACTCAACTTTATCAAAAACCATCAGCAACATATGGTTCTAATATTATGCAACGGAGTGTATCGCCATCGCGACCTGTTTCGCCAGCACCCGCACCCACCCAACGCGGTGTATCCTTTGCGACACAAGCACCTAGTCCACGCACCCACCCCACTGGATTTCAAAAAATACAACTTAATGTTCCGAAAGTGAATAACAACCATGGTGTTACTTATAATTCTGCACCCAAAAATGAAAAAATAACATTGGCTTTAGGAAAACCTACTGCACATGGGACGGCTATGACAGATGCTGGGAATTTAATATATACAGAATTACCTCCTGAGTTAATGCCAACAGCACCTATGTCTACACCTATGCTAACAATATTGCCTGATCCTATGCCTATGCCTATGTCTATTACTCACGATCCTGCTCCTATTATTGAAACATTTATGTCTTCATCGCCCTCACCTTCATCTTCACCTTCACCTTCACCTTCACCTTTATCCATACCTTCAACCACATTATCAACATCTACGCCTACATTTTCACCAATTAAGTTAACAGATGATAAACCATACGGATGTTTAAAACATGGTAAAAAACCAACATTTCGATTATATAATAAAACTATTAAACATTCACAATCACATTCGCATTCAGAATTACAAAATACTGAAAATAAAAACGAGTCTGTAGTATATTCAGAAAGACAACAAAAGTTAAATGATTTAAGAAACAAACATAACCCTAAGACCAGTTCAGGTAGTTCATCATCTCGGGATATATATGACGACGACGACGAACTTGAAAACGATGAGAAAGGTGAGAAAGGAGAGAAACACGAAAATAAAATCAGTAATTCAACATCGTCAAATCGTGCAACAAAAATAAGAAAAAGATTAAGAAAAACGATAACAAAACGATTCAAACTAGGAAAACAAGGAAATGTTGTTGGCGTGCTTATAAAAAATAATGATACCCGAAAGAAAATACAAAAAGAACATAGTCTTCTTAAAAATAAAAATTTATCAGACGTTAAAAAATACCTTGTAGAACAAAAGTTGATGAAAATCGGGTCAACGGCACCCCCTAATATTATTCGCAAAATATACGAAGATTCAGTATTAACCGGAGAAGTTGAAAACATAGGCAAAGATGTAATATTGCACAACTTTTTGGAACAGAACAAGCCATGGTAAGCTGTGGTAACTATACATAAATCGGTGTATTTGCGAGCATTTTACCCGTTTCTACACCTCGTGTGCTGTTACCAAATGTATTAAGAGGCGGCGAAACGATGCCTATTCCCATAATACCGGGTATAACTATCATAATAATACCACCGACACCGCTTTTTGCAGGTAGACACGTTTCCTTCCACCAGACAGGTGCTTCATTATACATTCCATGCTCTGCCATATGGATGACAGCATATTCCGCATTTTCTCGCGATGTTAGTTTCTTTTTTGTAATCGGGTTTACGCCATAGTTTGCGAGGGTTGCTGCCATTACTGCGATATTTTTGCTTGAAAACATATATGAACATTGTTTTGTATAACATTGAATAATCGTTTGTATTTTTCCGTAAAATCTGCCAAATTTCATTAAAGTCATAACAAGTTTTCGATTGTGCTGATTATTATTCATTTCAGAAATAAATACTTTATTGTTTAGTTCTGTTTTATCATCGGCAAAATCTTCCATATTTTTTTTAATAATTTTATCAATATGTTTTCTATTTTCTTTATCTGGTCTATTTTTATCATAAAGCAGACTTGTTGTTGCCATTGCGCCGGCATTTACGAATGAGTTAATAGTATGGCTTTTTATTTTTAATACGTCTTCTAAAGAATTAAAGCTACGGATTTCTTCTGAACTTCCTATTTTTTCTAAAAGTGTTTCTACGTTGTATTTATTCAGTGCGAGAATAAGTGAGAATACTTTTGAAACGGATTCAATAGCTACCTTTTTATCGTAGTCTCCGACATTCATAGTATTTCCTTTTATATCGCATATAGAAATTGCATATATATCAGGGTCTACGCCTTTAAGTTCAGGAATATAAGCTGCATTTTTACCTGTGTTATGTTTTACGCGAATAGTATTATATATTTTGTCAATATCTTCTTTTTTAAAAGACATCGTCGTAAATAGTATATATTATTTGTATATAATATTTATATATAACATATTATAACATATTATAACATATTATAACATATTATAACATTTTATAACGATATAAGAGAGGTATTAGAAAAAACACATAATAAAAATGTTACTTTACAATTACTTGAATACTTCAAAAGTTCATAAACATAAACCTATACAAATTCCAAAAATAATTCACATGTGTAACAAAATACTTGATGCAAAAAGCATCGAATATTCACAAAACTGGAAAAAACTAAATCCAGATTTTACTATAAGATTAAGTGATGAAAATATGAAAAAAACATTTTTACAAACCGAGTTCCCCAAAATATACGCAGATATATTTGATTTTCTAGAAGATGGACCAATTAAGGCTGATTTTTGGAGAATATGTGTCCTATATAAACACGGGGGTGTATATTCAGATATTGATATTGAACCACTTATTCCGCTATCACAATTTATAGAACCGAATATTGGTTTTGTAACATGCAGCGCATACCGAGAATACCTTGCATTTAATCCAAGTTTTATTATTGCACCAAAAGAATGCATTATTATAAAAAATGCAATTGACTGGTATATAAAAAAGTATGAAAGTAAAGAACCATATCATTACTGGGCATGGAGTATAATGCAGGCATTTACAGATACACTTTTATTAAATAGATACAACAATCGCGAAGGTATATATATTTATAAAGGGGATAACAAACAAGAACTAAAAGTTCAAATTATTCAGGAAGTTCCTGGTAAAGAACATTCTGATGCACACAACTTATATAAAGGGATGCGTGTTTTTAATAATAGATATAAGGATTGGGACCACGTTAGTCATCGCTTTATATTAGATGAGAACGTAGAGAACGTAGAGAACGTAGAGAACGGAGAGAACGGAGAGAACGGAGACACAACACGTCAATAAATAATATATCAAACATAGTTAAAGATATTGTACCTATATATATAGTCACAAATAATTCTCAAGTAATTACTATTTAATACCTCCTCGTTGAGTATTGCATAGTAGAAACCAATAAACTAATCATGGCACTTATATTGTCTTACTTTGAACATACCAAAAAATACACTGAAGAATACGGGGACAAAACGATAGTATTGATGATGGTCGGTTCTTTTTATGAAATATATGGTGAAAAGAATAGCAAAGGGGGGATATCAGGTAGCAAAATTGAAGATATATCGAAAATATGCGACTTGGCAATCGCACAAAAAACTGGAACATATGTTATGGCCGGTTTTACTTATACAAAAATAGATAAATATTTGAAGAAAATACAAGATGCTGGATATACAACCATAGTAATCAAACAAGACCCTACAAATCCTAAAATACGCAGTGTAGAAGGTATTTATTCACCAGGAACATTTTTTAATCCTGACTCGTCCGAAATATCAAATAATACGATGTGTGTATGGGTTGAACGCGTGTCATATATGAAAAGTAAATCGGTCATGGTAGGTATAGCAAATGTAGATATTTATACGGGTCGTGTAATTTTGTTTGAGTATAAAACAGAAGATAAACATAATCCTACATCTTATGATGAACTTGAAAGATATATATCTACATACAAGCCAAGTGAAGTAATTTTCATATCAAACTTTGATAAAAAAATGAGCGCAGATATAATGAATTTTGCTGGACTTTATGGTGCTGGGGCTGCAACTGGTGGAACAGCAGGTAACACAAATGCATGCAAAAATATTCATATGGTGTATTTAGAGGAGGAGGAGGACGAGGGTGCAAATACCACAAACATAGCAACCCATATATTCAAAGAGAAGGCAGTAAAATGCGAAAAACAGACATATCGAAACGAAATATTACAAAAGTTTTATAAATACTCCGTAGCAGAATCGATTATTCAGTATACGAGCGAATATGACTATGGAACACAAGCATTTATATTTTTATTGAATTTTCTATATGAACATAATCCGAATTTGGTGAATAAGATTCGCGAGCCAGTGTTTGACAATAAGAGCGACCGCATGATATTGGCAAATCATTCTTTAAAACAATTGAATATTATTGATGACGACAATTATACAGGAAAATACTCATCTGTTTTGAAATTTTTGAATAACTGCATTACGCCAATGGGGATGCGAAAATTTAAATATAAAATGTTGAACCCGATTTTCGATATTGAAAAATTAAATAAAGAATATGCAATTACTGAACATGTTTTGTTGCATGGCAATGGTGGTGGAGAGATACAAATCATGGAATGGCGAAAACAAATGGCGGAGTTGAAAGATATTGAAAAACTGCATCGTCAGCTGGTGCACCAAAAAGTAAACCCGCGTAGTCTATTCCATTTTTATAACAACTTGCGGGTTGTCGCGGAGATGTTTGATGTTTTACAACAGGATAAAATCATTACTGCATATATATATGATGAACTGGGGCTATGTTATGATTCCAGTGCCATTGCCAATGCCAATACCGAAAATAATATTTCGGTCATGTGTAATAATATTCGCAACTTCATAGCATCCTTTTTTGATATTGATAAATGCGGCAATATAGACAATTTGAATTTTGATGATAATTTTGTATTAGAGAAAGTCAGTAATAAACTAGACGATATCGTATATAACTACGAAAACTCTTATATTGAATTAAAAACGATTCAGATATATTTAGATAAACTTATTTCCGCTGGAGAAAAAGAGTCAAAAAGCGAGAAAAAATACGAATACGTGAAAATACATGATACTGAAAAGATGGGTTATAGTTTAGTGACTACAAAACGTCGCGCTAAAATCTTAGAAGACCAAATCAAAGAGCAAATGAAAAAATATGGGAAAACTGATATGGAACAAGAATCAAGCACCAGCACAAGCACAAGCACCGATAGTCGGAAAACAATACATGTAAATGTAGAGTATATCAGTTACAAAAAAACAAAAGTGATTTTGCCTGTTAAAATAACAGGAATCACATACCCAATAGCTACGGGAAGTAACTATGCAATCGTGTCAACACAGATTAATAAAATATGTGACACTATTATTAGTTCAAAAAATGAAATGAAATCCGAAATCGAGAATATTTTTAATGATTTTGTCAGGAAGTTTCAAAATACATTTGATTATCAGTTTCAGAAAATAGTTGATGCATTATCGATAATTGATAATCTGCAAAATAAAGTATATATTGCAATTAAAAACAAGTATACAAAACCGGTTATTTGTGTTAAGGGAGTGGGAATGGGAATGGGAATGGACAAGGAATCATACGTAAAAGCAAAAGATTTACGCCATTGCCTCATTGAACACATTAATACAAGTGAAATATATGTTACGAATGATATTGAGCTAGGACAAGGAACCGCACAAGATGGGATATTATTATATGGAACGAATGCGGTTGGAAAAACGAGTCTAATACGCGCACTTGGTATTGCGGTTATCATGGCACAAGCAGGCTTATATGTGCCTTGTTCATCTTTTGAGTATATGCCGTATCAAAGTATATTTACACGTATTTTAGGGAATGACAATTTATTCAAAGGAATGTCGACATTTATGGTGGAGATGTCGGAGCTGCGAGTTATTCTGAAATCAGCAAATAAGAATGCGCTTATTTTAGGAGACGAATTGTGTTCAGGAACAGAGATGGATTCAGCAATTAGTATTTTTGTTGCTGGACTGAAAAAGATGCACGATGCAAAATGTTCTTTTATTTTTGCAACACATATGCATGAAATTAATAAATATGAAGAAGTTGAAGCACTGAATAGAATGACAATGAAACACTTGGAAGTAACGTATAACAAAGAAACAGATAGCCTTGTATATGATAGAAAATTAAAAGATGGTTCAGGATTTAGTATGTATGGTTTAGAAGTATGCAAGTCTTTGCACTTACCTGATGACTTTCTTGAATATGCGAATAATATAAGACTTAAATATAGGAATAATGAACAAAGTATTTTGTCACTTTCTTCTTCAAGATATAATACAAATAAAATAAGAGCTACATGTGAAATGTGTAAAACAGAAATGGGAACAGAAATACATCATTTGCAACATCAGAAGAATGCAGACAAATATGACTTTATTGGTTATTTTCATAAAAATCATACTGCAAATTTGATTTCAATATGCGAAAAATGCCATAGTAATATTCATTCGAGTGGCGACCAACATAGAAAAGTAAAAACATCAAATGGACCAATTATAATGAAGAAGGCAGAATAAGGCAAAATAAGACAAAATAAGGCAAAATAAGACAAAATAAGACAAATATGCATGATTTGTATTTATATTCATAATTATTTATAGTTATAAATATATATTCATAACTATAATTTTATTACATTACGATACAATATATTTACCAATGAGTGATAACCAAGGACAAGTGCAAACGTTTGGAGAAGCGAAGACATCATTTATAGATGTTATTCAATCATCTTTTACAAGTTTAGCAAAAATGTTAAGAATTCCACAACTTAAAGAATCATTTTACCAAAATATTATTTACATTTTGATTACGATAGTTGCTATGGTGGGTATTTTAGTATATATACAAATGGTTGGTCTAGAAAGCAATAATCCACTTTTTTCACCTCCTATAAAAGAAGTAAAACAAGTCGAAATTAAAAAAATAGTTGAAGGATTTGATGCGAATGTAGATTTTGGTAGCAAAGATATAGGTAGTGCCGCGGATGTTAATGAAAATGGTAATGATTATAATGATTATAATATTGAAACATCATTACACGACGGACTTAGTGAACATTTTGAAAATAACAAGAGAAGAAAATAAGTTATTTACTGGCGTATTATATTTCACTTTTAACTATTTCACTTTTTCACTATTTAACTATTTAACTTTTTCACTTTTCCATTTTAAATAAATATATAATGAAATAAAATTGATTTATAAATAGTATATATTAAGTATATATTATAACTACCTATAAACATCACCACTACACCCTTACTATCTACAATAAAATCAAAATGATCATCCCAGTAAAGTGCTTCACGTGCGGAAAAGTTATTGGCGATAAGTATCGCTACTATTTAACAAAGGTAAAAGAATTAAAAATGTCGGAAGGTATGAAAAATGATAAAGTAATTTATTTGACGAAAGAATTTAGAGATAAAACACCCGAAGGTTATGTTTTAGATCAACTTAAATTTAATAAAATGTGTTGCAGAAAACACTTCCTTACGCATGTCGATATTGAGTAGTTACTGATTATAAAATACAAATGTAAATATAAATGTAAATATGAATATGATAAAATATTAATCTGTTTTTACTATTTTTACTATTTTTACTATTTTTTACTATTTTTTACTATATTATTTTATTATCCCGTTATAATATAGTATACTATTAATAATAAAACACAAAAATGAAAGCATCAAAACATAGACACAGAAATATAAATAGCAAAAGAAGAACGCGTAAAATTAGAGGTGGTGGCGGTATGGGCGTAGAAATAAAAAGTGGTTTAGAAAATAGATATACTAATCCATCCGGCGGAAGTTTATGCCCTGGTTGTAAATCTGATATTACAACAGGAGGAGGTGCATATTCATTAAATACTCCATTACCAGACTGGCCACCATCAGTGAATAAGGGAGGAATGTGTGGTGGCGGAAAAGCACGAAGAAGAGGAAAAAAAGGTGGCGGCTTTACATGTGGCGGATGCGGACAAATGTGCACGAAACCACCACTTCAATTTTTACAAAAAGGTGGTAGTAAAGCTAGTAAAAATAAATCCAAAAGGTCACGCAAAATGGGAGGCGGTGGATTCTGGGATTTTGCAAAACCATTTTGGAATCCTAATAATCCTGGTGCTGTAGGTTATGAAAATGGGTATAAAGTTTTAGCACCTTCGTGTAAAGGAATATCACCTTCCGGATTAGGTTCGCCCATTTCAACTGCTGGATATGAACCAGATATAAAACCATGGTCTGCTGAATTCCGTCATGATAGACACTTGTATCAAAAGGGTGGTGGTGGTCATAGTAAGGGTCGTAAAATTAAATCAAGAAAAATGAAAGGAGGTAGTATAGTAAACGATTTATTAAATTTTGGAAGAACCGCTGCATATGGTGTTGGAACAACTTTTAATAAATATATGGGTGTATCCAATGATGTATATGCATCACCACCCAATCCCTTATTCGGCCAATTCCCAAGAGGTTATGGCACAGGAAATAACGTAGGAAGTGAAAAACAATTTATGGATATAAAGCCATTTCCATTGAAAAGTATATATTCGAATGCAACATCAATCGCCGCAAGAACATAACTTAGTATTTGTATATTTAGATAGTATTTATATAATATAATATTTTTTATTATAATATATTATAACAAAATGAATTCAGTTATGAAATTATGTACACCAGCTAAGATATATTTCTTTTTAGCAATTATTTTACTTTTTCTTTCATTTGTAAATGATATGCAAAACAAAGATAAGGACAAAGTATGTTTAGGAAAACTGAAATGCAAAAATAAACCCTTGTATTATTTGATGAATGTATTATTTATTTTACTATGGTCGTGGGTGTTGAATAAATTATGCTCTTATGGATGGGTTAAACTTTCATGGTTCTTGTTAGTTGCTCCCTTTTTTATTCTTCTTGTTTTATTTATTATGATTTCATATATGGTTGTTCGTATGGCAAAAAATATGAACCAAGCAAATTCTTCTTTAAGTAGTGGAATGGGGATGGGAATGGGGATGGGGATGGGAATGGGGATGCAGCAGCAACGTATGCAATAATAAAACAACTATTATATAACCAACCATTCGTATACATAAATAGTTATTAACTATAAATAGTTACTAACTATATAAAAAATACTAACTATATAAAATATATAAAATATATAACATAACATAACATAACATAAGATTTTAATAATATAGCACTATAATTTAAGAAATATGAATACAGAA